>OLRV01000269.1_pt1 | contig 52104 bp, 46 predicted proteins | sample 1672421 | NCBI WGS metagenome assembly OLRV01 (sample SAMEA3136684, study PRJEB25190) | human gut metagenome | biome: human gut; feature: human-associated habitat; material: faeces | place: Austria | collected 2013
TCGTGATGCTGTCCGCAGTCACGTCAGAACTCTTTACCTTTCTGACTCCTGAAAGGCCCTGGGCAAATGCCACGAACTCCGGCTGTCTTGATACATCCTTGAGCGTGATCTCATATGACGCAGCATTCTTTAACGGGTTATCTCCGCCAAATGCATTCTTTGCAACCTGTGGATCATCGTAGTTCTGATCTGCAAACTTGTCCCATGCCTCATCGGCTGAGATGAAATCCATCGTCTCAACATAATCGACCGTTCTTATCTGTTCACCTATGAGCTGTATGGTCTCATCTGACGCATCCTCGTCGAAGAATACAGATATGGTGACTGTCTTCTCAAGCTCCTGCATACCTGACTGGAAGTTTACAACCACCGCATATATGATTCCGAAAAGGAACAGACATGATATGATGGTTCCCAGTGATGCAAGTGAGAACAGTATGTTTCTTCTTATATTCGCAAAGCCCTGTCTGAGGACATAGAAAAATGTACTAATCTTCATCTATGTAGCCTCCTTCCTTCTCATCACTGATTATAACGCCCTTCTTCAGGGTGATAACTCTCTTCTTCATCTCATTGACGATATCCTTATTGTGGGTTACCACGACAACTGTGGTTCCTCTCTTGTTGATATCCTCAAGGAGGTTCATGATATCCAGTGAGTTCTTAGGATCAAGGTTTCCTGTAGGCTCGTCCGCCAGTATGATGTCCGGATTGTTGACCAGTGCTCTCGCCATGGCAACTCTCTGCTGCTCACCACCTGAGAGCTCCTTCGGGTATGATTTGTATTTGTCTGCAAGTCCAACCAGCGTCAGCATGGCCGGAACTCGTCTTCTGATATATCTCGCCGGGGTCTGGATGACTCTCTGTGCAAATGCGACATTCTCGTATATAGTCCTGTCCTTGAGAAGTCTGAAGTTCTGGAACACAACCCCTATCCTTCTTCTGACCTTCGGTATATCCTTCCTCTTGATCTTGCCGTAGTCGTATCCGGCAACTGTGATATTGCCCTCCGTAGGATCGAGCTCCTTGAGCAGAAGCCTGAACAGAGTGGTCTTGCCCGAACCACTGCTTCCAACGATAAATACGAACTCGCCTTTCTCTATATTAATATTGACATTCTTGAGTGCCTGATTGCCCCCAGGATATGTCATACTCACGTTCTCTAATTCAATCATAATATCTGTAGTCTCCTTCGACCTGTATCTTTATTTTTCTCCCCTTTACTCAATCCAAGCAGAATTGTAACAATTCTGTAACATTTTGTCAAGTGCTGACATATATTACATATCTTAAGTTTATTTTGGAAATTTCACTATTCAAATTGACCTTAGTGTAAATAAACTTTATAATATTTAACTAAGAAAAAATATGGGAGGATTATTACTTATGGATAATCAAAAAGAAGCCATTCGTGATGCACGTAAGCTTGGAATTCCAAAGATGCTTTTACTTGGATTCCAGCATATGTTTGCCATGTTTGGTGCAACAATTCTTGTTCCGCTTCTCGTAAACGGATACTTCGAGGGTCAGGGACTCTCAATTCAGGTAACTCTTGTATGTGCCGGTCTTGGAACACTGTTCTTCCACTTATGCACTAAGCTTAAGGTACCTGCATTTCTCGGTTCTTCATTTGCATTTCTGGGAGGTTTCTCCACAGTTGCAGACCTTAAAACAGGCATATTCAAGGACATGCCAATGGGCGAAAAGCTTCCATATGCATGTGGCGGTATTGTGGTTGCAGGACTTCTGTATCTGATACTTGCACTGATCGTCAAGCTTGTCGGCGTGAAGCGTGTCATGAGATTCCTTCCACCAGTGGTTACCGGACCTATCATCATATGTATCGGTCTGAGCCTCGCACCATCAGCTATATCAAACGCATCCACTAACTGGCTGCTTGCATTTATCGCACTGGCTGTTGTCATTGTGTTCAACATCTGGGGCAAGGGCATGTTCAAGATCATACCTATCCTCATGGGTGTACTTATCTCATATGGCGTTGCACTCATACTTCACTTCTGTGGTATGACCAACCCTGATGGTTCAGCAATACTCAGCTTTTCTGGAGTTTCAGACGCACATTTTCTCGGTCTGCCACCTTTCCAGATCTGTAAATTTAACTTAACTGCCATACTTGTCATGGCTCCTATCGCCATCGCTTCCATGATGGAGCATATAGGTGATATATGTGCCATATCAGCAACTGTAGATCAGAATTTCCTTGAGGATCCAGGTCTCCACAGAACACTTATCGGTGATGGTCTGGCAACATCTCTCTCCGCACTCTTTGGCGGTCCTGCCAACACAACCTACGGAGAGAACACAGGAGTTCTCGAGCTCAGCCGCGTTCACGATCCAAGAGTTATACGACTGGCTGCCATTTTTGCAGTCATCCTCGGTTTCATACCTAAGGTTGCAGAAGTCATCCGCTCAATGCCTTTCGCCATCATTGGCGGCATAAGCTTCATCCTCTACGGAATGATCTCAGCCATAGGTGTAAGAAATGTGGTTGAGAACCACGTAGACTTCACGAAGTCAAGAAACCTGATCATCGCAGCCGTTATCATGGTATGTGGACTTGGTTTCAAAAATGGCCTTACATTCACGATCGGAGGCACAACTATCACTCTTACAGGACTTGCCCTCGCAGCTATATTCGGCATCCTGCTGAATGCTATACTGCCTGGTAACGACTATACATTTGGTGAGAACACCAAGGGTGATGTAAGCCGTGGACTTGGAATGAATCCACAGAACTCTGACATTGAGGCATAATAATTATCTGTATATTATTTATTAGGAGGTTACACAATATGACAGATTACACAGTTATGACACATCCACTTATTCAGCATAAGATTTCAAAGCTCAGAGATAAGAACACCGGAACTGCCGAATTCCGTGCACTTGTTGAAGAGATCGCCATGCTCATGGGATATGAGGCTCTGAAAGATCTTCCTACCGAGGATGTATGTATAGAGACTCCTATCGAGGAATGCATGACTCCGGTCATCGCAGGAAGAAATCTTGCGATTGTACCTATTCTCCGTGCAGGACTTGGAATGGTCAGTGGACTTCAGGCTCTGGTTCCTACAGCCAAGATCGGACACATCGGTCTGTACAGAGACGAGGAGACTCATGAACCTCACGAGTACTACTGCAAGCTCCCTGATCCTATCGATGAGAGACTTATAGTTGTCACGGATCCTATGCTTGCAACCGGAGGATCAGCTGTTGCTGCCGTTGATTTCATCAAGCAGCATGGCGGTAAGCATATCAAGTTCATGTCGATCATCGCTGCACCGCAGGGAATTGAGAGACTTCTCAAGGCTCATCCTGACATCCAGCTCTACGTTGGTCATGTTGACCGCGAGCTGAACGAGAACGCTTACATCTGCCCAGGACTTGGCGATGCCGGCGACAGAATCTTCGGAACAAAGTAAAATCTTTCAGACATGCTATTTATACCAGCAAAGACATGCCGCAGCCCAGCACATATACTGGGCTGCGGCATGTCTTCTCTTCCCAACATTTTCACACTTCTAACATTTTTATTAAGAATTCTTTTTCGATATCCATTTGCAGGCCTTTCATGTTATCATATAGAGACTGGAGGTCTTTTTTATGGAATCACAGAAGAGATATACGAAAAAACAGAGAACACTGGACATTATCGAGAGGCTGAAGAAGGAATATCCTGACACAGTATGCACCCTCGATACTTCACACGCATGGCAGCTTCTTGTCAGTGTCCGCCTGGCGGCGCAGTGCACTGATGCAAGGGTGAATGTGGTAGTCCAGGATTTATTTGCCAAATATCCGGGAGTAAAAGAACTGGCTGCTGCCGATGTCAGTGACATCGAGGCCATTGTGAGACCTTGCGGACTGGGGAAGAGCAAGGCCAGAGATATTAGTGCATGTATGAATATGCTTGTTGATTCCTATGATTGCCAGGTTCCTGACAGTCTAGATGAGCTGCTTAAGCTCCCCGGCGTAGGCCGCAAGAGCGCAAACCTCATCATGGGTGATATCTACGGCAAACCTGCCATTGTAACAGATACCCACTGTATACGCCTTGTCAACCGAATGGGACTGGTTGACGGGATAAAAGATCCGAAGAAGGTTGAGATGGAACTGTGGAAGCTTGTACCTCCAGATGAGAGCAATGACTTCTGTCACAGGCTGGTGGATCACGGCAGATCCGTGTGCACAGCCAGAACGAAGCCACATTGCGACGCATGTTGTCTAAGCGACATATGCAAAAAGATCATCTGATTTATCATACAAACGGAAAGGAGTTACTTATATGGAGTATATGGAGAATCTGACAGAATACGTGGAGAAGCAGGCTTCTCTCTGTCAGCAGCATGATGTGATAGACAAAGAGCTCTATGCCAGATACGGAGTAAAAAGAGGACTGCGTGATGAGAATGGACAGGGAGTTCTGACCGGTCTTACCAATATATCACAGATCATAGCATTTAAGGATGTGGATGGCCAGAAGGTTCCGTGTGACGGACAGTTATTGTACAGAGGCTATGATGTACAGGATCTCGTAAAAGGCGGCAAAGGAAAACGCCATATATTTGAGGAAGCTGCTTATCTTCTTCTCTTCGGAGAACTGCCTACCGAGGCTCAGCTCTCAGAATTCAGCAGTGTCATCGCCGAGTCCATGAACCTGCCGACCAACTTTACCCGTGATGTCATCATGAAAGCACCTAGTGTGGATATAATGAACTCCATGACAAGAAGTGTGCTGACTCTGGCTTCATACGATAATCAGGCTACCAACCTGGATATAGACAATGTTCTCAGACAGTGTATCGGTCTCATCGGAACATTTCCTATGATGGCTGTGTATGGTTATCACGCATACAACCATTATGAGAACGACGGAAGTATGTACATTCACAGACCTGACAGGGATGCTTCCGTGGCTGAAAACATCCTCAGGATGCTCAGGCCTGACATGAAGTATACCGAGCTTGAGGCAAGAGTTCTTGACATAGCACTTCTGCTTCACATGGAGCACGGCGGTGGTAACAATTCCACATTCACCACAAGAGTTGTAACGTCATCCGGCTCTGACACATACTCTGCCATTGCCGCCGCCCTTTCATCCCTCAAGGGAAGGAAGCATGGTGGTGCCAACCTGCAGGTTATGAACATGATGGACGATATCAAGGAGCACATAAAGGATTACCATGACGAAGAGGCCATAGAGGCATATCTGGATAAGCTGCTGAACAAGCAAGCCTACGACCACAAGGGACTCATCTATGGTATGGGCCATGCCGTTTACTCACTGTCAGACCCAAGAGAAAAAGTATTCAAGTCATTTGTCGAACAGCTTGCCGCTGCCAAGGGCAGGGACGAGGATATGACTCTGTACAACAACATTGAGAAGATCGCGCCAAAGCTCATCGCCAAGGAACGCAAGATATACAAGGGTGTCAGCCCTAACGTAGACTTCTACAGCGGATTCGTGTATGAGATGCTCGGAATTCCTAGGGAGCTCTACACACCGCTCTTTGCAGTGGCACGTATAGTTGGATGGAGCGCTCACAGAATCGAGGAGCTTGTCACCACGGACAAGATCATCAGACCGGCATATAAGAGTCTGGTTAAGTATAGAGAATATGTAGACAGAAACGCCAGATAGTCAATGTGTTTTCAATAACCTTAAAGCCCTGTCAGACTTAACATTCATATGTATCCATAATATGAGACCCATATGAATGTTAAGTCTGACAGGGCTTTATGTTTTTCCTGTTTCTAGTTTGTATCCCCACTTCAATTCAGATTCCAATTAAAATATCCGGGATACATATCACAGACAATTATTTGATCTTCTCAATGAAATCGAGAAGATCATACTTGGATATAGCTCCGACACTCCTCGATGCCTCAACACCATTCTTGTACAGTATCAATGTCGGAACACTGAACACCTTATTGGCAGCCGCAAGTCCGGGATTCTCATCCACGTCCACACTGAAGAAATCCACTTCACCATTCAGTTCATCTGCAACCGTGTGAAATACCGGTGCCATCATCTTGCATGGTCCGCACCATGTTGCTGAGAAATCCGCAACCGCCACACCGCATGCCTTTATATCTTCAAAATTATCGCCTTTTACCGTTTTTACCATACTAATCATCCTCCATTCTATTGTGATGAACACACGCATCATGCTGTGTTCCACACACATCTGTATATTTTCATTTCATAAACATTCCAGATAATATCTGCTAATATTCTGCCCTTATGTTCAGCTATCTACTCATGATTTATACGTACATTTTGTCATATTCTGTCGGCCCGGTCAACAATTCTTACAGATTATTTTTATTATTTAAAATCATCTTTTAACTACAAAACTGCCCTCCTCACTAATGTTCCGGAATCCCGGGTACTCATCACAGTGAAGAGGGCAGCTTTATTTTATATTCTTTATAATTCTACGCTTCGATCATCAATATAATTCTATGCTCCGATCATCAATCCAGCAACTTCTTCATACTGTCAAGACTTATGAGAAGCGTCGATGAATTGTGAAGCAGTGCTGATGTGGTTGGCTGGATAACTCCCATCACGCCCAGGATGATAAGTCCTGTGTTGATGGTCACTATCTTGCGATAGTTCCTGTTGATCCTGCTCATCAGCTTATTACTGAGTTCCTTAAGTGTTACGAGCTCGTACAGATTGTCCGCACTGACAGTTATATCTGCGATCTCTCTGGCAATCTCCGCGCCATCACTTACGGCAATTCCAGCATCGGATGCCGACAGTGCAGGTGAGTCATTGATTCCATCTCCCACCATGATGACCTTTCGACCCGCAGTCTTCTCAGCCTCGACAAACTTTGCCTTGTCCTCAGGAAGGACCTCTGAGTAATACTCATCCACCCCTACCTGCTCTGCAATAGCCTTGGCCGTTCTGTCACTGTCTCCTGTCATCATGACAACCTTCTTGATTCCCAGCTTCTTGAGCCTTGAAACAACCTCGGCCGACTCAGGTCTGACCGGATCCTTGATGGATATGACTGCTGCCAGCCTGCCATCGATTCCCATGAACAGATGTGAATGAGTCTTGGACAACGACTCGTACAGCTCTATCTTATCCTCAGGTATCACACAGCCCTCATCCTCAAATACGAAATGATAGCTTCCTATGACAACCTTCTTGCCGTCTATGCTTGATGAGATACCGTGAGCCACAACATACTCAACCTTGGAGTGCATCTCCTCATGCTCCAGCCCCTTGGCTGCAGCTCCTGCCACAACCGCTCTTGCCATGGAATGAGGGAAATGCTCCTCCAGACATGCAGCTATCCTGAGCAGTTCATCAGGATCTCTTCCGTCAAATGATACGACGCGTACAAGCGTAGGTGATGCCTTTGTAAGTGTTCCTGTCTTGTCAAATACTATCGTGTCTGCATCAGCTACAGCCTCCAGGAATTTGCCGCCCTTGACTGTGAGGTGATGCTTGTTTGCCTCCTGTATAGCAGACAATACCGCTATAGGCATGGACATCTTCAGTGCACATGAATAGTCGACCATGAGCACCGCAAGTGTCTTGGTGATATTCCTTGTTAAAAGGTATGTGAGGATAGTTCCACCGAGAGTCCATGGCACAAGACCATCTGCAAGATGCTCTGCCTTGCTCTCAAGTCCTGACTTAAGCTTCTCAGACTCCTCTATCATCGCAACAACTTTATCATATCTGCTGGTCTTACCAGTCTTTACAACTCTGACTACCAGCTCACCTTCCTCAACAACTGTACCTGCATATGCACTGTCTCCGTGTCCCTTGTGGACCGGTACTGACTCTCCGGTGAGGGATGCCTGATTGACCATGCCCTCGCCCTGATCCACAACACCGTCAAATGGAATGACATTGCCCATATGAACCACTACCAGATCATCCTTTGCGATCTTCGCACTGTCCATAAGTACATCACAATCATCCACACGCACCCATACCTTATTGATATTGAGTGACATGCTTCTTGCCAGTCCATCCACCGACTTCTTATGTGTCCACTCCTCAAGGATCTCACCGATCTCCAGAAGGAACATGACTGATCCCGCTGTCGCGAAATCATTTGTCAGAATGGATGCTGTTATGGCTGTTGCATCGAGAACCGGCACCTCAAGCTTCCTGTTCGCAAGACACTTGAGCCCCTTGCCTATATACTTGAGAGCTTTGACGGATGTCAGACAATACCGAAGCGGCATTGGCATGATCCATTTCTTGGTCATGTACCAGGCGGTCTTCCAAAACAGCTTGTCCTCATACTGTCTGTTCATGACTCTGCCTGATGTCTCTGTGAGATCCGCCGGAACCTCCACCCTGTCATATCCAAACTGTCTCAGCGCATCTATCACCGCTGCACGGTCACCATCATATATGATGATCGCGTCACAGGTTCTGTCGTGCACCTTGACCTCTTCCACTGCCTCACAGTTCTCCAGATAATACTGAAGTATGTCGGCCTGTGCCATGGTCATACGGCTCTGTGCCATGTGTATACGCAGACGATTCTTTGTTTCATTTAAAATAGAAAACTTCAAGATCTTCGCCTCTTTCTTATGTTTTGTCTTATACTGATTACTCTTCTACAGTCTCTGCTGCGTCAGCGCTCTCAGCCTCTGTGCACTCAGCATCCTCAAAGTCAGCCTCTGCTGCCTTCTGTGCTCTTGCCTCGTTGATATCCTTTGCTCCTGCGTAGATATCACCACAGTTCTCCTGGATAGTATTTGCTGTCTTCATGACACAGTCCTTTGCTCTAAGAACACCAGCTGTACAATGTGTATATACGTTCTTTGCATCCTTGCTTGAGAGAACCTTGATACCAGCTGTTCCAAATAATACTCCACCTGCAAATATTCCAAGCTTCTTCCAGTTTACCTTCTTTAATGCCTTCATCATGATTTTGTCCTCCTTGATTATATATTTATTCTGATTAATGATATGACCACTTATACGCATGATAGATTATATGACAGGCTTCGCCGTGATTCGATTTTTCTAATCACGGTTTGTTCAATCAAACTCTCCTTAACGTAAAAAATGCATTCTCGATCTTCGTACTGTAGAAAGAGTCTGCATCTGTTTCGTGGCTTTTTATTTGCTGTAAGTATAGCACTGTCCCCGGCGTTAGTCCAATATAACATTCGCAATTTAAATGACTTTTTTTCTCAATAAGTATCAACAAGCTATCTTACACTTGTGACATTTTGTAAGGTTGCTTTTTTTCCTTCTATATACTATCTTATTACTATTGGCAAAGTCATATATACAAAGGAGATTCCATGTATGGATAATTTCAATATCAAAAGTATTCTGGTAATATTATTTTTATTTTTCATAGGATGCATCATGGGCTGGTGCATTGAAGTCATATTCAGAAAGTTCTTCTCCAAGAGCAACCCAAGCCACAAATGGATCAACCCGGGATTCCTCATCGGGCCTTACCTGCCTCTCTACGGTTCAGGCCTTGTGGTGCTGTATCTCCTGTCCCTGATCCATATAGATGCTGTTGACGCCCATCCTGTTTTGCAAAAGGTTCTGGTGGTACTGATCATGGCCATCGCCATGACCGTTGTGGAATACATTGCCGGACGTATATTTATAATAGGAATGAACATCAAGCTGTGGGACTACTCAGATGAGTGGGGCAATATACAGGGCATCATATGTCCGCTGTTCTCATTCTTCTGGGGTGTGATCGCGGCACTGTACTATTTCTTCCTCCATCCACACATACTGAACGCTGTGTACTGGCTGGCGGATCACCTGACATTCTCCTTCTTCATCGGTTTTTTCTACGGGGTATTCGTAATCGACTGCGTTGTATCATTCAACCTGATGAACAAGGTGAAGAAATTTGCGAAAGAGAATGATCTTATTGTCCGTGTTGAGGAACTCAAGTCCCGACTGGCTCTGGATCGTGAGAAGTTCAAGGAGAAGCCAAGCTTCCTTCTCTCTCTTCACGATACAGCATCGATCAAACGAGCATTTGAGAATAACCCTGAAAGCTTCTCCATAACAAAGAAGATCAAACTGAAGGCTGAACAGCTTACAGAGAACGTAAAGGAAAAAAGCGCTGTGATAAGTGAAAATCTCAAGGAAAAGAGCGAGGTGATCACCGAGGGTATCAAGGCTGCCGGAACTGAGGCAAAGGCCCGCATAGGCGAGACCCTGAATCGAAATGATTCATCAGATGTGGCCGACACAGATCTGTTCGATAATTCCCACAGGGACATAACAGAACACAAGAATGAAAAATAATATCATTCTAAGCATATAACAAAAGCAAAAATACCATGTACAGGCGAAATGCTGTACATGGTATTTTTTTACGCGCTCTATTTACTTTTTATCTGTACTTGACTCTAGCCTTCTTGTAGGTTCCTGCCGTCTTTCCTTTGTATGGTTTTACAAAGTATGTGTACTTTGTTCCTGACTTCACACGGCGGTCAAGATATGTTGTGGTCTTTGCTTTCACAACCTTCACACATTTGAATCTGCCGCTGCCTGTCTTTTTGTATATCTTATAGCCGGCGGCTCCCTTTGTCTTCTTCCAGGAGACTCTTACTCCCTGTGAGGTATTCTTTGCTCTTGCGGTCGTGCAGCCTATATAATACTGGCTCTTTGCCTTGGAGCCGCCCTTTGTATAGCTGTTGTATGCCGATACTCTGTATGTGTAGGTCTTTCCTCCTACAACAGATCTGTCTACCATTGATCTCACAGAGCTTCCCTTCACTTTCTTTATAAGTCTGTATGCACCCTTGCCTGTGCGTCTGTATACCTTATAACCGGTGGCTCTTGAATCGGTATTCCAGGTGAGGCTTATTCCCTTACCTGTATTCTTCGTTTTGACCGTCACCGTCGCAAGCTTCAATTTGTCAAGTGTGACATTCTTGGTATATCCGCAGTTGCTGCATTTGTACTTCTGCGATCCCTGGGATGTGAATGTCGGCTGTTTTGTAACCTCTCCCGCCTGCCATTTGTGGCTCATACATGCTCCGAGATAGTAAGCGTCCTTTCTTGTACAGGATGGAGTGTCGGAAACCCAGATCACAACATCATTTCCGTAATATCCCATTCCATATATGTTTACACCTGATACATACTTCTGTCTTATGTCATATATAGCCCACGCCTTGCGCTCATTTACCTCAAGATCTATCCATGCAACATATCTCGATGTGCAGAAATAGAGCTTTTCCTGTGCAAGGAACAGTGTCCCATACTGTTTGTTAAGTGCCGTACCATCTGTATCCAGCCATTCATCCTGCCCGGTAAATATCGTTGTATTTACACCGTTGGTGAAGCTGTACTTGTTTATCTGATAGTATGATGACTGGCTGCCCTGCTTTATGCTGTACCAGTAGCCCTTTCTATAAAAGATGACCTTCTCAACGCCATTCCAGAACTGGCCTTTTTCATATCGCTTATCCGTGGCATTGCTGTATGTTCCCTTCCATACATTTCCCACCTTTGTGTCATATCTGCCAAGATAATAATCGCTGCTGGCGGCCTTAGTCTTACTGTTCAAGGTGTCAAAGCTTACAAGGAAATAATCATGCATCGACCTTCCCGGTATATCACTTGCGGGATCATCCCAGGTTGCGTCAACGTGATACCACTTTCCACCTATATTTACAACATTCCACGCATGGTTTACATACTGGCTTGTGGCAACTCCACTCGGAACCCCGGCTTTCCTGAGGAAATACCACATGGTCTCCGCATATCCCTGACACACGCTGCTCCTCTTAACCAATACACCATACATATCATACATGTGGTCTCTTCCGGTTGTTGGATCAAATTCCTTAGCCCCGCTGGTGTCATATGCAACTGTGGATGTCAGGAACTCATGATATGCAAGCACGATCTCTGCCGGCTTCATGTTCTTTGTATTTATCTGCTTGTTCACTTCCGCTATGGCTGCATCCAACTGCTTCTTTTCGGTTCGGGCATTTGGCTTGTATGAGAACTTCAGATACACGACCTTTCCTGTGGTCTGGTCATACAGATAACTGTATCTTGCCACATACACGACCTCGGGATGCGCATTCATTGCGGTTGTGACTACATTTGCAACATTTCGTGTGGTCAATCCCCAGCTCTTTACATTGAGTCTCGGTGAAAATTTCTCCACAGCGCCGACAATGGCACTCTCATATTTCTTTGAATTTGCCGCTGCCAGTGACGCTTCCGATGAATCCGATGCTTCATCTTCTATTATCTGTCCGCCAAATTGCAGGATACCTGAAGTATCGCCCTCCTGCTCAAGCAACTGACCATAGCTGCTCTGTGATGAGTCATACTGTTCCTGAGTATCCTCCGCAAATGCTGGTATTTTTCCGCCGTACAGCACACACGCAGCGATGACGCCCACCACAAATATCATCCTGATACGCCGCACAGCTTCTGTGAGTCTTACATTTTCATATTTCATTCTTTTTCTCCCTTATAATTACGCAGTAAGCATCTACCTTTTTATTCTCTTCTGCGGTGACGCTGCACTGTATGTCTTATTATTCACTGCCTTCACAATGTAATAATAAGTCTGACCTTTCTTTGCCGTTTTGTCTGTCCAACTGAGAGTTTTCGCTGTTACAGTCTTGACTGCCCTGTATTTGCCTGTTGGTGTCTTTCTATACACAATGTATTTTTTTGCACCGGCAGACTTTTTCCAGGAAAGTTTCACTCCCTGTGCTGACTTCCTGACCGTGACAACCGGAGCCTTGATGTAGAGAATACTTGCCTCTGTATATCCACTGAGTACATTTCCATTATATGCCTTTACACAGTAGTAATACCTGTTTCCTGACTTGACTGTCTTGTCTACATAGCTTGTCGTTCCCGACTTGACTGTCTTGATACATACATATCTTCCCTTGGCGGTTCTCCTGTATATCTTGTAACCAGATGCCCCTGACGCTTTATTCCAGGTAAGCTTTATCGCGCCGGCCTGCTGTGCAGACTTTACGGTTACCTTCGCAAGCTTCAGCCTTGCAATTGTGACCTGCTTTGCTGCGCCACATGTCTTGCACGTATATTTCCTGACTCCTGTAGCTGTATATGTAGCTTTCTTAGTAACCGTTCCATTATCCCATGCATGGGTCGTACATACAAGCTTGGCTATAGTCTCGGTCTTTGTCTCGCCACAGTTTGTACAGGTGTACTTTCTCGTTCCCTCTGTCTTGTATGTTGGCTGTTTTGTCACTACTCCGGCATCCCATGCATGATTTGTACATACAAGCCTGGCTACAGTCTCAGTCTTTGTCTCGCCACAGTTTGTACAGGTGTACTTTCTTGTTCCCTCTGTCTTGTATGTTGGCTGTATTGTCACTACTCCGGCATCCCATGCATGCTTTGTACATACCAGCTTGGCTATCGTTTCGGTCTTGGTTGTTCCGCAATTCTTACACGTATACTTTTTGGTTCCCTCTGTCTTGTATGTCGGCGCTGTCACAACCTTGCCGCTATCCCACACGTGGCTCGTACATACAAGTTTGGCTATCGTTTCGATCTTGGTCTCACCGCAGTTTGTACAGGTGTACTTCTTGGTTCCTGTACTTGTGTAGGTCGGCTCCTTTGTCACCACTCCAGCATCCCACTTGTGGCTTATGCACATCTCGAATGTATACTCGGCATACTCCTTGTTATACTTGCTTGAATTGCTTGAATCCTTAGTTTTCTTTATATTAGGAGAATCTGTAATAAAATACACCAGCTTACCATACTGTTCTCCAAACGCATATAAATTATTTCCTGTTGAACTATTATACTGTGTTCGTATATTTATAAGCTCTGTAGGAATTACATTTGTCGATGTTATATCTATCTTGTTCAAGCTATCCGGAGTAGTAAAATATAAATTATCACCTCGGAGATATATTGAACTATAAACACCAGGATAATACCCACCACTCGGAGTTGTCCATTTTGCAGTGCCCGAATACAAAACCTTGTTTATGTTAGTCGAATACTGGTACTTATTTATGTTAAATGATGTTTTCGAACTGCCCTCACTTATGCTGTACCAATAACCGTCTTTATAAAAAATAGCTTTCTCAATACCATTCCAGAACTTACCACTCTCATAAGTGGTGTCCACCGCTGTCGTATATGTATCTCCCCACTGTGCACTGACAACCATATCCGTTCTGTCCTTAGTATGGTTGATGAGTGTATTCTTATTCATTGTATCAAAGCTGACAAGGAAATAATCATGATATGATCTTCCAGGCATATCCCACACCGGATCGTCCCAAGTTGCATCTATGTGATACCATTTTCCATGTATCTTAACTATGTTCCACGCGTGATTGATATTTTCACTTGATGCGATTGCACATGAAAGACCAGCCTCTCTTAGCAGATAAAACATAGTCTCGGCATATCCCTGACACACACAACTATGTTTAACCAAAGCTCCATACATATCGTACCCGTGATTTGCAGCAATCGTTCCATTGAAATAATCCTCATATGCATATGCAACTGTGGATGTGAGATACTCATGATATGCAAGTACTATCTCTTCATCGCTCATTCCACTGGTATCTATCTTACTCTTGACTTCCTGAAGTGCAGCATCAAGCTCCTGCTGCTCCTCCTTTGCATTTGTCAAATATGTAAATGCTATTTTGGTGATTGAAGAGCCAGAAGTCCAATATGTATAGCCTCCCGATAGACTGATAAACTCGGGATGAGAATTGATAATAGATCTTACTGCCCCGTTATTAATATCGTCTCTCGTAAGGCCAAGTTCCGATACATCTATACTCGTCTGCCATGCCTTGATTCCTTCAACAATAAGCTTCTCAAGTGCTGTTGCATCATATGTAGATGCCAGTGAAGCCGCACCATCCTGCTGCTCAACGACAACGCCAAGTCCGCCTTTCTGCAAAGTGTCGTCCAGATCATCATACCCTACCGTAACCTGACTCTCATCTGAACTTACCCGTGTCTGATCAGATGCATATGCTCCCACTTTACCGCCTGGCAATAGCACAACCGCCGCTGAAAATGCCAAGGCACCGATACAGATTTTTCTGCTCAGCTCCCTTAACAACTCAGACCTTATACTGCCTGCCACCACTCTATATGATTTCCTCTTTTTTATCATAAAACTCCTCCTTAAACGATACGTTCCAACCTTATATTTCCGTTCATCCCTCAATACTTTTATTATATAGATTTTTGACACTGTTCGATAGCTTTTTACCTCACTTTTGTACATCTTGTAGGAATTGACAAATTGCGCAACTTTGAGCAATTCATGATATCTTAATCATAAGCAACTATATCTCTTATTTCAAGCCGTTTTTCTTAATTATATACAATATTGTCCTGATGAATGGCAGTGTATATATTTTGTATATTTTGCACAAATTGAAATGTATTGTCAAATTACAATTGAATTATTTGTCTATTTGTGCTACCTTTAAATAGCAAGCTGTGCAACCGTTTGCGCATATATTCTACACTAAAAACAGATCACATAGAGCACATTACCTTTATTTATAGGAGATGACAGATAAATGAACAAAAACAAGCTTTTTCCACAGATAAACGGAATACTACACGGCGGTGATTACAATGCTGAACAGTGGCTTGACCGCCCTGATATTCTGGCAAAGGATATCGAGATGATGAAGGAGGCAGGAATGACTTCCGCTACTCTTGGTGTATTTTCATGGTCAGCATATGAGCCTGTTGAGGGCGAATACCATTTTGACTGGCTGAAGGATGTTATGGACAACCTGTATAATGCAGGCATTTACACCGTTCTTGCCACGCCATCGGGCGGCAAACCGGCATGGATGGCACAGAAGTATCCTGAGATCAGGCGTGTGGATTCATATGACGTCAGGGAACATCAGGGCGTCCGTGAGAACCACTGCATGAGCTCACCTGTATACAGAGAAAAAGTTGCCAATATCATCCGTCAGCTCCACGCCCATGTGGGAAACCATCCGGGACTCATCATGTGGCATGTGTCAAATGAGCTTGGTGGCGAGTGCTACTGCCGTCTCTGTGTGAAAAGATTTCAGAATTACCTCGCAGAGAAGTTCGACCACGACATAAACAAGCTGAACAAAGCATGGTGGACCACCTTCTGGAGTCACTCATACAACAGCTTCTCACAGATTGAGCCGCCATACAAAAATGGTGATTTCAGTATCATGGGGCTGAACCTCGAATGGAAGAGATTTACCACATGGAACATGAACGATTACATGAAATCAGAGATAACGCTCCTCCGTGAACTCACCCCTGAAATACCTATAACAACCAACTTTATGCAGCTCTACGATGGTCTTGACTACAGACCAATGGCAAAGGAACTTGATGTGATCTCATGGGATTCATACCCTAGATTCCACAACGACTATGAAAGCCTTGCGGATGTCATGGGGCAGAACACATTTGACCACGCAGTCATGAGATCCATGAAGAAGGATAAGCCTTTCATGCTTATGGAGAGTGCTCCGGGGCTTGTAAATTGGCATCCATATAACAAACTCAAAAGACCGGGCATCCACAAGCTGTTCTCATACAACGCTATAGCCTGCGGTTCTGACACTGTTCAGTACTTCCAGTGGCGAAAGGGCAGGGGCTCATTTGAACAGTATCATGGTGCCGTTGTTGACCATCTCGGAACAAATGACACCAGAATATTCAAGGAGGTTGCCGCCCTCGGCGCAGAGCTTGATGGGCTCTCCGAGATAACCGGCACACTCATCAGATCAAAGGTTGCACTGCTGTTCGACTGGGACAATATGTGGGCCATAGATGATGTCAAGGCTCTGGGGCAGGAATCAAAAAAATATCCTGAGACCTGTATGTCTGTATACAAAGAGCTGACAAAGCGCGGCGTTGACGTGGACGTCATTGCATCCGATGAACCACTCGACGATTACGATGTGGTTGTTGCACCTATGCTCTACATGCTGAGAGATGGCGCAGCCGAGTCTCTTGCCGCATTTGTAAAGAGGGGCGGACAGCTTCTATCCACTTACTTTACGGGCTATGTAGACAAGGATCAGCTCTGTATACTCGGTGGATTCCCGGGAAATGGGCTTGCAGATGTATTCGGAATCATCAGTGAGGAGATCGATACTCTGTATCCATCCGACAGAAACAGCGTAACTTTCACAGATGGAAGTTCATGTGAACTCCGTGACTATGCGGAGATCCTGAGAGTTGGAACAGCGGAAGTGCTGGGAACCTACGATTCTGATTTCTATGCAGGGAATGCAGCAGTGACTGTGAACGGCTACGGCAAGGGCAAAGCTTACTACGTGGCTGCAAGAATAGATTACAGTAAACTCGGTGAGATCATGGAGCAGATGATGGTGAACGCCGGTATCGCCATAAAAGATCTCCCTGACGGAGTTCAGTATCACTGCAGATATGCAGATGACGGAACTGCATATGGATTTTACCTGAACAACACCAACGAACCTCAGACAATATCTGAAGTTCACGGAACCGACATTCAGACGAAGAATATATTTGATGGCAAAATGGAATTGGCTCCGTTTGGAGTATCCATCATCAAGGAAAATAATTAAATCTGATAATAACTTTTTCCTTCCTTAAACCTTTTTGAAAAAGGCGGTGATACTTCTGTTGTGTATCACCGCCTTATGTGTTCTATTTCCAGCATGGACTCTCAGTCCTATATGCATTTTTAGTTCTTTTCAACCTGCTCCAGCTTATCCTCTATCGCCTTGATAACGATCTTGAGGGCTTTTATTCTGGCATACTTCTTGTCATTTGACTCCAATATGTGCCATGGCGCAAAGCTGGTGTTGGTCTTTTCCAGCATCTCATCCACCGCAGTCTCATAGTCATCCCATTTGTCACGGTTACGCCAATCCTCATCTGTGATCTTCCAGCGTTTCTCAGGCGTGTTCTGCCTGAGTGTGAATCTCTCAAGCTGCGTGTCTTTGTCGATCTGAACCCAGAATTTGATGACTACAGCTCCCCAGTCGTGCAGTTCCTTCTCAAATTCATTTATCTCATTGTACGCCCGCTGCCAATCATTCTCCGAGCAGAAACCCTCAAGTCGCTCAACCATGACTCTGCCATACCATGTTCTGTCAAATATAGCCACATGCCCAGACTTTGGAAGTCTTGTCCAAAATCTCCACAGAAAATGCCTTGCCTTCTCATGCGGCTCAGGACTTGCTATAGGATTTACCACATAACCTCTCGCATCAAGTGCCTCCGCTATCCTTTTGATATTTCCACCTTTGCCTGCCGCATCCCAACCTTCGTAGCCTATGATAACAGGTATCCTCTTCTGGTAAAGCTCATTGTGCAGTCTGCCGAGTTTCTTCTGCAGCTTGTCAAGTTCCTCCTTGTACTCCTCATCCGTCAGTTTCTTGTCGAGAGACACCTCGGAAAGTTTCGGGATCTTCTTGAGCGCAAATGTATTCTGCAGTATAGGTACAGCATGCCCCTGATTGAGCAGCGCCGTCTCTATTCCCTGATTGATGATGTCAAGTATCTGAAGTTCTGCCCATTTTCTCTCCTTTGCATCTATCATGTACCACGGTGCATTTGACAGATTGGTGTCATACATAAAGCTGTCAAATGCCTCAAGATACTCGTCATACTTTTTGTTCTGCTTCAGATCATGCTTAGACACTCTCCAGCTTGTAGTATCATCTTCAAGAAGTGTTTCAAGCCTCTTCTTCTGCTCATGCTTGTCTATCTGGAAGAAAAATTTCATGACCAGATATCCGTTGTCCGCCAGAGTCCTCTCAAATCTCTTGGTGCTGTCAACTCTCTTCCGGTATTCCTTATCTGACAGCTCCCCGGACATCTTGCCACCTACTATGTCCCTCATCCAGCCACCATCCAGAAATGCAAACTCCCCCTGTTCCGGTATTCTCGTAAAATACTTGTACAGGAATGGTCTGCGTTTTTCCTCATCTGTGGAATACTTCACTGACTCAACGTTGAAAAATCTCGGATCCATATTCTTTATGATCCTTCCCACAAGACTTCCCTTACCTGCGGCTCCCCAGCCCTCAAATATGACAAATACAGGTATCTTACCTTCCTTTACCTTGATCTGATTTCGTGTCAGATTCTCTCTGGCAATCTTTAACCGAGTGTCTATCTCCTCATCCGATGGACGCTCCGGCCTGTTCCAGTCCTTTAACATGTAACCCACTGCTCCTTTCACATTGTCTCTTCATTTGTTTTTATGAATAATATACCCCGATTTACAGAAACTAATGCCGCTTCGCATTTACTAATACAAATGCCGCTTCGCGTCGCGCATTTTTCTTCTTGCTTTTGGCAGACTCGAACCCTCGCGCTGCCGCGCTCCATGTTCGGCTCCGCCGAACGGGTTCTCGTTGATATCGCAAGGAAAAAACAAATGCCGCTTCGCGTCGCTTGTTTTTTCTTCTTGCGATATCATTATACTACTTTCTTTTGAGTTGATACATCTGAAAAAACATTAAGATATGTGAGGAAAATGAATGTTGCGAAGGTAAAATTCATATGATATAATGTCAGCAACAATGAAACAAGAAATTCTGACATATGCTTTCCCAAAAGCATAACGAAAACCCCAGTAGTTGGCGCTACTGGGGTTTTCTCCGTCTTTTAAAGGCGACGTACTCCTTGGGCTAATTACCACTTACTTATCTCCGTTCTGTCACTGCGCTCCCCCTTTCCTAGCCTGTCTAGGGGTGGCAACATCTGTATTGTGACATATTATCTTTTTCTTTTCAATGGTTTACATAACTATACAAAATGTATAGTTTTATACATTACTACATATAAAATCCCCGGCAGCATACTGACATGTGTCCTGGATTTCAGGTACATATCAAAGGCCACCGGGGCTTAATTATCACTATAATTCTCTATATTATGACAGCTCCAGATCAGGCTTGCCATACTCAGCAAGCTTCACATCATATGCCTTGCGCATAGCTGCCTCAAATGGTATCTCTTTCATAGGAGCATCCAGTTTTTCCAACAGATAATGTACAAAATCAGGATTCTGAATGAGCAGTGGTCCATGAATGTATGTCGCAATTACTCTGTTCTTGCAGATTCCCTCATTCATGGTATCAGGATTGCTGCCCTGTCCGATCTCCACCTTGCAGAATGTCATATCATCAGGTATTCCGTAAGTGTGGGCAAATCGGCTTGTGTATCCGATGAGTGTCATATCGTTGAACTTCGCCTTGATGAGCGTGTTGAAACGATTCGGAGTCTGGCGGACTGAGTACATGCCCGGAACAACGCCAAGTCCTGTAACTCTGGTTCCATCCTCTCTCTTGATATAATCACCAAGGAGTTCCATGGAATTGCCAACCAGAAGGAAAAGCGCCTTTCCATCCTTCATGCATGCTGCGATCTCGTCCTTGTACTGCATCAGTCTGTCAAGCACGAGCTCCTGGCTCTTCTCGCTCATGGAACACATATACACCATGTCTATATTCTCTTTGAGGAAGAGTGGCTTCTCATTAAGTCCTGTTGTCACAAATTCCGCATCCGGCAGACATTTCTGCAGGTACATTGTATTTCCTTTGTCACCGTAGAGTGTACATATTTCCGGATATAAAATCTCAATCTTCATTATTTGTCACCCTCCAGTCTCTTGATTATCTTCTTCTTCATCTCACATGACATTCCGTAATTCTCACAGTCGTACAGGATATATATTCTGTCAACACCATCTATAGTCACATCGTCTGCCGCAGCGACCTCGCTGAGATTTGTGAGTATCTTTTCCTCAGGGATACCAGCCAGTAAGCATCTCACCTTGTGGTCGTAGCATCTAGGTCCTGTGCAGACGACCTGTACAACATCATCCCTGTTGAACTGCTCATACTCCAGATCGTATATCCAGCCTGAGAACTCTATACTCTTCTGTCTGTCCTCAAGATCGTCCATCGCAAGGAGGATAGCCTTCTTGCCCTCCTCATTTGCCACATACTCAAATGTTCTGGATGAAGAAACCGCACTCTGTCCCTTTGAAAGCGCCTGGATTACTGTAACACCATTCACTGTGGTCTCGTTGTGGCGGGAATCCGGTATATGGATCTGACCCATGAGTTCCTTGATTCTCTCAGCCGAGAGACCGATCTCGCGCAGTGCCGAGATAACTGTAACTTCATTATATATATTGAAGAGAGCTGTATGGATCAGCGGATAAACTGTCTTCTTGTCTCCCTCCTGTATAGTAATTGTCATCTTCTCTCTGTCTATGTCGGTTGCCAGATACTTCTTGTCTGGTGAGTGAAGTCCACACCTCGGGCATACCACATCGCCGATGTGATGATATCTGAGGTAATTGTACTTCAGCTTCTCGCCGCAGTTAGGGCAGATCTGGTAATCCGCGATAAGGTTGTATGGCTCGGTCTTGTCATCAGGCTGCTTGCCGATTCCATAGAACACTCTGTAGCTGTCTTTCTTCAACATGCTTGAGCAAAGCTCGTCCGCATTCAGGATAACCTTTGCAGAATCAGGGCAGTAGGTATCTATGACACTGAAAATATAGTCAGGGTGAGCATTTCTCTTGAGTGAATCTCTGAAAAGTCCTGTTACAACAAGATAATCCGGCTTCACATATGGAAGTATCAGCCTTGAAGCACGCTCGTCCACCTCAAATACAGTGGCATCCACTCTGACCTTTCCCGTAAATGTAAGGCTGTTGATGACATTTGTCGTACAGCCAGGGACGATATTGGAACCTGTTCTGTTGCTGACAACTCTTCTTCCATCCTTCTCCAAAACATCAGTTATCAGGTTACTACAGGTGGTCTTACCATTTGTTCCTGTGACACATATCGTAAGCGGTGCCTTGGGCGCCTGTGCCAGGAAATCCGGACATATCTTCAGGGCGATAACTCCAGGTGTATGCGTACCGTTCCTACCCAGGAGCTGGATGAGTCCCTTGCTCAGTTTTGCGGCTGCGAGAGCCACATGAAATCTAAAAGATGACATAGCTATTCATTCTCCTTATATATACAAATAAAACTCATGTAATTCTACAACCTTTGACAGATGTTGTCAATTATACCAGCACATAACAAGACTATGATTTCACCTCTTTCCAGTGTTTCCTGTAATTTATCCTGCGATATGAATTCGGAGTCGATCCATATTTTGTCTTGAAGCATTTTGCAAAATAGCTTCCGCTGGCAAATGCCAGATATTGCGATATCTCCGTACAGGAAAAATCTGAATACAGAAGCATATTTCTGGCAGTCTGAAGCTTCTTCTCCATGATGTAATCTGAGATTGTCTGACCGACCTCCTTATGAAATAGTTTGCTCAGATAAGAGCGTTCCACTCCCACAAATTCTGAGATCTCTGTAATTTCTATTCTTTCATGCAGATGATCATACACATAGTCCATCGCCCTTACACAATGAGGTGATATAGCAGCTTTCTTTTTCACCTTTTTCATCCGCCTGGCATAGTCCATAATCAGTTGATTATGTACATCTATGATCTGCCGTTCTGTCTGCGCCTTGTCCAGCTTATTAATATAGAAGTCACTGAGATTGTAACTCTCCATCTCCTCCATCCCCTCTTCTATGCAAAATCTGGAAATCATTGCCACTAGCACTATCTCGTGATATCTCCTATTGCGAACCTTGTCATCTGACAATATTCCTCTTGCCGCAAGAACAGCCTCATCCTCATCGCCTGTCAGCAACATTCCAGACAAAGCTTTCACATCACCGCTGCTCACAAGCTGATAAAAATCAAGCTCATTGTCGTATGTGGAATGTGCCAGTCCATATTCCCTCTGGACAAACTGCTGTTTTACTATCTCATTCGATATCTTCATTGTCTTTCTGCCTTTCCTCTGTGATATTCATGTTCCTTCATCGCACATTTTTATCATATACTTTCATTTGCGATTTACATTTTTGTAATTTGTTGTCCTAACTACATTGCTACAACACATTTGTTATATAATTGACACATTTATTATATTCTCTTATCAACGCAAATGCTACTATAAACTCACAGAAAACGAAACAGACAATGAGTGCAATATATATTTTACTATTTCACAGGAGGTTAAAGATTATGAGAACTTTAGACGGATTCAAAAAAGGTGTAAACTTAGGCGGATGGCTTTCACAGGGACCACTTGACAAGGAGCATCTTGACACATTTATCACAGAAAAAGACATTGCAAGAATAGCATCATGGGGACTTGACCACGTTCGTCTTCCTATCGATTACGATAATTTTGAAAACGAGGACGGAAGTGATAAGGAATACGGCTACGCTTACATCGATTCATGCATTGAGTGGTGCCGGAAGTACAAACTCAACATGGTCCTTGACCTGCACAAGACATATGGATATATATTTGACGACGAGGCTCATCTTCTTGAATTCTTCCATGAGAAACCACTTCAGGAAAGATTCTATGGAATATGGAGAAAGCTCATAGACAGATATGCAAAGGATGCAGACATAATGATGTTCGAGCCGCTGAACGAGGTCGTAAGTCCGACCGTTGTAAACGAGTGGAACGAAATATCAAGCAAATGCATCGAGATCATCCGTGCGAAAGCACCTACTGCCAAGATCCTGCTCGGTGGGGTTGGCTACAATGCTGTTACATCTATAAAGCTTCTCCCTCATCACAACGATGAGAACATAGTTTACAATTTCCACTGTTACGAGCCAATGGTATTTACCCACCAGTCTGCTTACTGGGTAACAGGTATGCCTTCAGATTTTCATATCGAATATCCGGGGGATTTCAATGACTACATGGAGAAATCCCGCCAGATCGAAGGGTGTATGCATGGGGCCATCACCGAGAGTAGCCTTGGACTTAATTCCATCGGACCTGATTTGTTCGAAAAAATGTTTCTCGACGGCATCAAGGCTGTTGAAGAAAGAGACGGATTTATGTACTGCGGCGAATATGGTGTTATAGATCAGGCACCACTTGACGGAACTCTGAACTGGTACAAAGATATCCATTCTGTATTTGAAAAGTACGGAATAGGCCGCGCCGCATGGAACTACAAAGAAAAAGACTATGGTCTTGAAGGCGAACACTACGCTCCTATCATCGATGAGCTTGTCAAATATATGTAACGTGATTTAATTTACGATAAAACCTTCCATTTTTATAAACGGAGCCGGTTCTCACTCATAGAGAACCGGCTTTTTGTTAATTTTATCCACGATGTACCGCACCCGCCCTTGTGAGGAGCACCACGGTCTCTACCCCGCGGGTGAGCGGGAACATGTCCACAGGGGTCATCTTGATTACCTGATAGCCGTGCTTTGTCATATATTTCAGATCCCGGGCAAGACTCTCCGGGCCGCAGGATATATACACAACCCTTTTGGGTCCAAGTGTGATGACCGATGACATGAATTCCTCGGTACTTCCTGACCTCGGTGGATCCATAAATACCACATCTATGCTGTCGCCTTCCTCAGCCACATCCATCATAAACCTTCCGGCGTCGTTGCTGTAAATATCAACATTCTGTATCTTGTTCATCTTCACATTCACCCGGGCATCGTGCACAGCGGCTTCATTCAACTCCACGCCTATGACCTTCTTTGCACGGTCGCTTGCAGCTATGCCTATGGTTCCTATACCGCAGTAGGCATCGATCACGGTCTCCTTCTTCTTGAGATCCGCGTACTTGATGGCTTTGCCATAGAGGACCTCCGTCTGCTCCGGATTCACCTGATAGAAACTGCCCGGTGATATACGGAAACGCTTTCCGCACAGAATATCCTCTATATGCCCCTTGCCGTAAATGACCTGGTTCCGGTCTCCAATGACCATGCTCGTGTCCTTCATGTTTATATTCTGGACAACCGTTGTGATCTCCGGATGAGCTGTCACAAGTGCATTTGCAAGGTTCTTCTTGGACGGAAATACCGGCGATGCGGTGACTATGATCACCATGATCTGTCCGGTCTTTCTTCCGACTCTTATCTGCAAATGCCTGATAAGTCCGGTTCCTGTATCCTCATTGTATATCTGGAGCTTGAACGACTTTATCAGTCCGGCAAATGTTCTGATGATGGCCGCAGCCTTCTCATCCTCCACATAACAGTTCTCGACTGGAAGTATATTGTGCGTCCCCTCCTCGTACACCCCGGAAATTATTTCTCCGCTCTTCATTCTCCTGAATGCCGCAGTGACCTTATTCCTGTAGTGATACGGATTCTCCATGCCTATTATCTTGTCCACAGGACCAAATACGCTGAGCAGGTCATCTATATACTTCTGTTTCTCGGCGAGCTGCTGCTCATATGGCATATCCACATACTGACAGCCACCGCACAGGTGGGATATAGGACATTTGCTGTTCGGGTTGAGCTTATATTGTGATGAGTGTGCCTGTCGCGGTTTTCCCTGTACATTTTTACCTTTGCTTCCTGTTTTTATTTGTTTCTCTCCACCTGTTACATCGTACCTTCTGCTATGTGTCTGTCTTTTTCTTCCGTTTACGCTGCCACTCGTTTTATTGTTTTCTTCTCTGCGAGGCTTGCCCCCGTTTCTTCGCTCTGCCATCATTTTTACCACTCCTATTCTCCAGTGAGCGTCACCTTGATCATATCGTGGTGAACCGCCTCAAGAAACTTTCCAAATATATCCTCCGTCCTGACCTTCATACTTGATGTGTTCACACACGGATGGCATCCAAGATACTCGCCCTTCATAACATCCTCGTCAACAAGCAGCTGCACATGATTCTCATGGTCATTCATGAGACCCATGACGCTGACCGCCCCCGGCCTGATATCCAGATACTTCTCCATATCCTCCGGCGATGCAAATGAAAGTCTCGCGCTGCCTATCTGCGATGTGATCTCCTTTGTCTTGAACGGCTTGTCGCCCGGCATCATGAGCAGATAGAACTGCGTCTTCTGCCTGTTGCACAAAAACAGATTCTTACAAATGGTTGCCCCAAGCACCGCATCTATCTCGCTGCAAACTTCCATTGTGTCTGCTGGAGCATGATCTGTGCGCCAATACTCTATGCCGTGATCATCAAGGAAATCATAAACTCTGATCTCCCTCTCAAGTCGTCCTTCATTTGTATCCGGTCTGCCTTTATATAATTCCATTTGTGTGCCCTCCGTTGGTGGTTTATATATTTTCTCTCATGCATTTACGCGTAAATCATATCACGTTTTCCGTGGCGTTGCTATATAAAACAAGCAATATAAAATCAATATAAAACCATGCCTTCGAGAGTGTAAACACATACCGGCAATACCTTGTCAGAATAAAAAGGAACAATCTGACAATATCAAATGCACCTGCGTTCAGCTGGTGCACTCAATAATATCCCATTGTTCCCATTTTGATAATATTATCTACAACCTATTGCCTTGCCTGAGATAATCAAGAAAGCCCTCACATCCCTGACACACATCCCTGTATGTCTCATCAAATCGTCCCGTATACCACGGATCCGCTATAGATTGTCCATATCTTCCCGCATAATCGAGCAGCAAATGTATCTTGTCCTGGTAGTCCGGACCGGTTATGCGCATTGTGTTCCTCACATTTGCTGTATCTGCACAGAGCAGGTAATCATAATATTCATAATCCCGCCTTGTAACCTGTCTTGCCCGCTTGCCACTAAAGTCTGTATAAGCCGTCTTACCTATGCCATGCGCCCTCAGCACTTCCTGCGCCGGCGGATATATCGGATTGCCTTTTCCGCCCCAGATCTCCTCAGTGCTGGTGGCCGCAGAGGCTATATCAAATTTATCTGCTATGCCGAGCTTTTCTACCATGTCCTTGAGGACGAACTCGGAGATGGGGGAACGGCATATATTGCCGTGGCAAACAAAAAGTATTCTAATCATCTATTTAAAACTCCTTGAAAATACTGTATTTCCTTGATTTATCGGTACTTTCCTTGCTTCTTCATTTCCTCTTGTCTGTGGCATATCGTAGCATAAATTCGCACATCTTTTCCCTCAAAAGTAGTAAAAAAAGTAGTAAATTAAGGGCTGTTTCCCCATTTTACTACTCGGCATTTACTACCCTTTTCAATTCCTCTTTTGCGTCGTCATAACCTATGTGCGTGTATGTATTCAAGGTTACTCCAATATCAGAGTGTCCCATAAGGTATTGTAGGGTTTTCGGGTTCATGCCGCTTTTTGCCATATTAGAACAAAAGGTATGTCTGCAAACGTGCGGCGTAACTTTCGGCATTTGTACTTTGTAAATGCTATTGTACTTTTCGCAGATATGATGAAAATATTTTTCCCAGTGCAGAGCCACCATAGGCATATCATTCTTATCCAGATATAAGAAACCGCATTTGCCGTCTATCATAGGCTCCACTCTCGGCTTCTTCCTGTTGGCAATAATCCGCTCAAAGCACTCGTACACTTCATCAGACATGGGAATTTCTCTTGTCCCGCAAGTGGTCTTTGTATCTTCAATCACATATTCCATGTTTCTTTTTCGTTGGAGCTGATGATTGACACTAATTTTTCTATTCTTCATATCAATATCCGCAAGTGTCAGCCCAACAAATTCAGAGATACGCAGCCCTGTCTTAAACAGGATATATATTCCCTCATAGTATCTGCAAAAATGCTTGTCGTTCGCCACAAATTCAAGGAAAGCCCTTTCCTGCTTTCTTGTGATTGCTTCTCTTGTCACGCTGTCATTCACGACAACAGTAGCAAGTTGAAATTCAAACGGATTTTTGCGTATCAAATCATCATCAACCGCCATTTGAAAGGCAGGTCTAACGACACCCCTTATAGAATGAATGGAGCTGTAACCCCGTCCGTCTTTCTGCAATTTTATCAGCCAGCACTTCGCGTCAGACAATTTAACCTTGTCAATTCTCCTTTTACCAAATTCTTCTTTTTTGATAATGTTAAGAACAAAGTTATAATTTGCTTCTGTGTTGTGCCGTACCCCTGTTTTCTGTAACAGGTACTTTCTAACCAGTTGTTCCACCGTCATTTCTCCGCCGCGTGGGACGATTTCATCATCAATATCTTTTAATATCAATTTTTCCTTTTCCCTTAAAGAAAGGTCGTCCCGTTTTCCCGGCGGGGTCTTATCTGTCTTTTCCAGTTTCCAACTGTAAACAAACTGTGGTTTCCCGGTTGTATCAATATATTTGTACGCATATCTTCCGTCCCGGCGTTGGCTCTCTCCGCTGCGGAGAATACGATTTCGGCTGTCCCGCCTTTTCCCGCTCATGTCCATGCTCCTTTCATACAAAAAGAGCCCTGCCGTGATATACTAAATTATACCATAGGCAGAACCCCTTTTCTATTCTTAATTTAAGCAGCACTGAAAGCGGAAATGCCTGAACAGCTATCCGGCATTACTACTGCTTACATCCTTGTCATATTGATGTTAAATCATCTAAAAATTTCTCAAATTGTTTTCTTTTTACCAAAAATTTCACTCCATTTTGAATGATAAAACCAGAGTCCAGATTATCAGAAACGATTTTTCTTAATTTCTTTTCGCCAATATTGAAATATGCCGACGCTTCTTCAATCGTTAAACAAAATTTATCTTTTATTTGAACCTGTTTATCATCAATCATTGAATGTCCCCCTTTCATGTCAAAATGAAATAAAATGGACTTACCGGACGGCTGTTAGCATAGCTCCACGGGACTTGCACCCCTCCGGCGGTCTGCCGAAGCTCTACCCGTTGCCTGCGACGCTTTGAACGCTCGGACTACGGCGGTAAAGGAGTATCATTGTACCGATATATGGATTATGGCGGCAGAGTTGCTAAGTCTGCTTTGGAACGCTGATATTTCCCGCTCGGTTTGTCCCTCCTTTCGTCGTCGCGTATCAGCCCAACGGCTCCCCATATATTGAATGTATCCGGTTTGCCCTATACTGCGCCGCCGTTATCTTGCGCCGCTTTCTTTATCAAGGTTCAGGTAGTGGCTATGCTCGTCAGCTTTGGAACGGAAAAGGGGAAAAAGCGTTCCGCTGCTGATTGCAGTTATTCGGCTTTGAAAGCCAGAACAGCCAACATCAGTTTTGCTTGCAGCCGTTCACGAATATCCTCGTCCACGCCAAAATAGACGTTTCCGCGCTCGTCGTACAGCGTCCGCATGGAAAGGCGGGCTATGTAGCCGCTGAAATGCTGCAAGACCATTTTCATAGCGTCCGGGTCGCCCTTCGTCGCTGCCAGAATGACAGGATAGGGTACAAGGGCTTTATCCGTAAAACCGGACTGATTACCATTCGTCCCATTCATCAGCATTTTCCTCCAGATATTTTCTTAACAGCTCAAAAGAGCTTGTCCGGCGATACTGTATTGTGCTTCTTGACGTATTGAACAACTTTGCAATCTTTGTGTCATTCATTCCCTCAAAGTAGTACAGCAGTATAGCCTTGCGCTTTTCTTCCGGTAAAGTACGGATTGCTTCAAGAAGCAGTTTCAGCGTGATTTTCTTCCCGCCCATTTCGTAGCTCGGTTCATCATCTTCCTTTTTGAAATACTCGTCAAAGGAATGAAGCTGCCGCGCTTCTTCTAAGGTCATGTCGGAAAAGGTTACTTCCTTTTCCTTGTGCTTTTGAAGCTCTTTATGAGCGTCACACGCTTCATTGTGCAATACCGTGTTACAGTATCTTTGAAAAGCACATTGTTTCTGAAATTCCCTGCGATTAGGTTCCACATTATCACCTCCTTTCTCGAATGAAAGGTTGGTGGTGTCCCCCTTTTCGCCGGGTAATACTGACTTTTTTGAGAAACGCCGAACGTTCTCAAAAATTTCTTGAAAAAATTTTTGAGCAGACAAAATGCGCCCGTCTGCAAGGCGCAGACAGGCGCAAAGGAAATAATAAAGGTCTTTAGATGATTTGATAGTTCATATTTAAGGGTGGAATATTCCCCGGCGGTGACCGGGCTTTTTTTGATATGTAGAAGTTTGTGGGATTTTGTCGATACGCTCTATGTATCATGGCGGCTACCTCCTAAAGCCGCCATTTCTACATGGCTAAGGGTCGTCGTAGGTTATGATAGGCAAAAAGAAACGGCGGCTCTGAAAATCAAAGCCGCCGTAAATGTGAAATGGCGCGTGAAAACATCTCTGCTCTGCGACGGCTTTTTTTCTTTTGCCGTCGTCCGGCAGGTAAGCAGATTATTAAATTTAATTAGAACAGGCGTGGGAATACAACTAAGGCTAACACCCCAATGAGGTACAAAGCGTTGACTATCAATCCAATTTTAGCGTAAATGTCCCGTATGTGCATTTTCGTAAAGAGGAATAGTGCGTAGAAAAAGCTAATTGCAATAAATACACAATATCCTATCGCAATAGTAGTAGCATTTGGCGAAGTTGGTTTCCAAACAAACAGCATTGTAAAGGGAACAAAAATTGTAATAAGAGATATAATGCTTAAGATTTTATTCTTCATAGCGTCCAGTCCTTTCTATTATTCGATTGTTAAATTTATTGAACCCGTAAAGTTCTCTGCTTCGACGATAATATAATTACTTGCGGAAGGCAGTTCAAGAGTTTTAGAATATGAGGTTTCAGTATTACAAAGAACCTCCGGTTCACTTGCTCCTGTTTGTAACATGATTTTTAATGTTCCGCTTGTTATATCCATATTGCAGGATATTTTTATTTCGTTTCCGTCGTCACGTTCAAGCGCCGTTCCGCCAAAAAGGATTTCCTTGCCGGAAAAACTTTCATAGTCAGCTTCATAAGTCCCCACATAGCTATCAGCTCCCAGACTTCGTTTTCCCTGCAAATCGCTATCTTTTGTTAAGCCATTATCTCCAACAGCCTGTAAAGCCTGATTATATTGTTCGACAATTTCATCTTTTGAACACGCTGTCATAGACACAAGGCAACATATAATTAAAAATACAGATATTATTTTTTTCATGTTTCTTCTCCTATCGGGTATTTCGACTGCCCTTTTTCTTTTTTGTGGTAACAGATGATGTTTCTTTCAGCGGAATAGCAGCAATTATGAGTGATAGTACAATCATAAATATAATTACAAAAATACCAATTAGATTATTTTGTGAAGAAGAATAGGCTCCAACGGTATCTGTAACAAACCCTTCTCCGTTAAATCCAATAATGCTTAATCCGGCTGAAAGAGGATATACGTTGCGGATAAGAGGATTTTTGAAGTAAATGCTAATATAACCTAAAATAAATGCAGCGATTGCACCGCCTTTAAAAGCTCCTTGTTTTCTTCCGCAATATGCTATTAAAGGCAATTCTCCAATGCAAGTAAATAGTGCCATACCGCTAATTTGTAGGCAGCCTATAAATGCAGTAGAGAAAGTTAAGTTTTCTCGACAAGCCACCAATCCAACAATGATTGTAACAAGTGCATTAAACAATCCTAATAGAATAGATAAAATCCCTAATGTTGTTAGTTTTACTGTGAGCAGCTTAGCAAACGAAACAGGTACTGTAAGCAAGTTTTTTAAAGTATCGTCGGTATATTCCCTGTTAATCATATATCCCCCGATTAAAGCTAAAATCATAGGGAAGAAAATAGTCATATTGTTCCAAATTGTACTGTTAAGCAAATCTGGAAAGGTATAATTGAGAACCGCCTTTGCGTCATCAGACATAATATTTTGTGATACAAGAGAAATAACGGGAGAGCAGGCTACGCCAATCATACCAACTAAAATAATGCTATATCGCTTTAACTTTTGAAATTCAGTCGTAATGTATTTGAGCATATTTTATTCCCCCTTTCATATCTCGCGCTTGCTGTAAATTTTTATAATTGCATATATGGATATACCAGCAACAAACAGCAGAATACCTATACATATAGGTGTCGGCACAAAGTACGGTCGCATTGTATTGTAAAATTCTGCTGCGGCTCCGCTCCCCTCATCATAAAATTGATATATCCAACGATTGATAAGCGGTATGGGTAAAATTGTACCAACATTTAATCCTGTCGGTGTGAGCATACCTATATCAGTTACATGAACGACATAGTTTACAATGGTATAAAAAAGCGTAATAACAATAGAAATCAAGTCACTTTTATTAAACCATACGACAAGGGCTACACAAGGTAATGCTGCTGCTAAAAGCATAAGTCCTAATGCTATGTTCAGAATAAATTTTTGTATCATATTCTCCATAGCAATCCCAAGGATATTAGAACAAACCATACTGGATATAAAGCCTACCAGAGTATAAGCTACCGATATAATTGCCATAACCCCAATTTTAGCTATAACTATTTTCCCTTTGCTTAATGGAATTGTAACAAGGTTTTTCAGTGTTTTATTATCTTGTTCGGTAAAGAATAATGTAGTTGCAATCACAACTAAAATGGGTAATAAAAGCAAGAAGTCTCCATAGTCTACAATTCCCGAAAAGAGATTGTCATAATTAACTTGTGTAGGAATATTCCAATACAATGCTGTCATTACCACTGGGAAAATTATAGCAACAAGGGTAGCCAAAACAAAAAGGGGGCGTCTTTTAAATTTATAAAATTCGCAGAAAATCAATTTAAGCAATTCCCTCACCCCCTGTTACCCGTTTGAAATAATCTTCCAGACTTTCTTCACAAGTATAGGCTTCTGATACCTCCAATCCATTTTCTACAAAGACAGTGACAATTTTCCCTACAGGCAAATCAAGATTATAAAGCTGTAGGTTATGGTCGTCTCTAATAGAAAAATTGTTTTCGTTAAACATACGTTCTAAAATTCTCGCTGCCTGTGCTGTATCAGAAACGGTAAAGCGGATATGCTTACTGCTTTTTTGTTCCAACTCCGCAAGGCTTTCTTCTTCCAATAATGCCCCGTGGTCGATAATGCCAATATCATCAGCCAGTAATGCGATTTCAGAAAGGATATGACTGGAAATTAAAATCGTTTTTCCTCTGGTATCGCATAAGTCACGGATAAAGGAACGTACTTCTGCTATTCCGATAGGGTCAAGCCCATTGATAGGCTCGTCCAGGATTAAAAGCTCCGGGTCGTGCATGATTGCAAGAGCAATCGCCAACCGCTGTTTCATTCCAAGAGAATATTGTGAAAATAGTTTTTTGTCTTTATATGGCAGACCGACTAAATCCAGAGCGTCCTTGATTGCGTGCCGGTTTGGTACACCTCGTAGAGTGGCAAAGATACGCAGGTTTTCCGTCGCAGTCAAATTTGGATAAAAGCCGGGGGACTCAATCAGGCTGCCGATACGGGGTAACACTTTATTCTCGTTTCCCTGCAAAGGTTTGCCCCAAACTTTAATTTCTCCGGACGTTGGCTTTGTCAATCCCAAAAGCATTTTCATAGTAGTAGTCTTTCCGGCACCATTCCGTCCAAGTAATCCGTAAATTCTTCCTTTCTCTACATGAATATTCAAATCAGCGACACTTTTTTGTGAACCATACTGTTTGGTAAGGTGCTTAGTTTCAATAATATATTTGCTCATATTTTGACCTCCTGTTCTGAAAAGTATCATATCACGCCAGTCTTGCATTAACCTTGCCGCAACCTTGCATTAACCTTGTAATTTCTATTTTGGATATTTTGATAGACAGAAGATAATAAAAGCCCTCACCGTAGAGGGGAGAGCCTTAATCAGTTAGCGGAAAGAGCAAAGTAAATGTAGTTCCTTTCCCTTGTGTACTTTCGACGCTTATCGAACCATTCATCTTTTCGGCAAGCTGATGTGTGATAGCCAGACCAAGACCGCTCCCTTTTTCAGACCGTCCTTTATCGCATTTATAAAGTCGTTCAAAAATGTGCTTTAAATCTGATTTTTCAATTCCCACACCATTATCAGACACAAGGATTTTCATATCATTATTTTGTTTTGTTAAAGATATTTCTATTTTATCTGCATGGCTATGAGCAATCACGTTTTGAATGAGATTGTTTAATATCCTCATATATGCGTCCGGGTCAAGGTTTACCCGGAAAGGCTGTTCGGGAATATCAATACAGTAGTCTATCTGCTTATCTTCAAATATGGGTATCCAGTCAATCAAGATATTTCGTGTAAACTCAGCGGCTTCAATAATTTTTATATCCATAGCAAACTCATTAGAATTTAATTTGAACCAGTCGAAAAGGACATCAATATAATCTTTCAAGTCATGGGCTTTCCGGCGGGCAGTTTCGATGTAATCATCTCTCTCTTTCCCTGTGACAATCCCTTTATGTGCTGCGTCAAGATACCCTATCAGCGTAGTAAGGGGCGTTCTCACATCATGGGAAAGACTTGTCATAAGCTGGCGATTTGTTTCTTCTGTTTGACGAAATTCAGTAATCCTGTTTTCATAAGAAACGATAATTTCGTTGATTTCATAGACAAGAGGGGCGACTATTTCATGTGTCTCTGATAAAATACGCCTGTTTCCATTCCCGTTTTTTATATCTTCCAATGTATCAGACATTTCCCTTATCTGTTTTTTTACACGTCTGATAACAAAGCATGAAGATAAAACAGAAATGACGGTAATCATAATTAACAAATACATAGCTAACTCCATATACAAAAGTCATACCTCCTTGTTGAAACGGTAACCGATACCCTTTATCGTCTGAATATATTTAGGGGTGCCGGAATTTTTTTCTAATTTCTTCCGTAGACGGCTGATAATTGCCATAATGTTGCTATCGTCATAACAGTATTCTTCGCCCCAGACTTCTTCATAAATTCTTTGTTTGGTTAAAATCTTCCCCTGATACTTCACAAGCAACAAAAGAACATCAAACTCCTTTGGGGGAAGTTCAAAAGTTCCATTGACCGTGGTTATTGCGCGGTTATCAACATCAATTTTCAATCCGTCAAATTCAAGCTGCTTCGGTGTTCCTTCCGACTGATTAAATCGGGTATATCGTCGAATAAGGGAAATAATGCGGGCAATCAGCTCGTCCATATCAAAAGGCTTTGTTAAGTAATCATCTGCCCCCGCGCGCAGACCCCGCACTTTAGAAGCACTGTCATTTTTTGATGTGAACATCAGAATGGGAAGGCTGCTTTCTTTTCTGATTTGCTCCAATGTTTCAAAGCCGTCCATTCCCGGCATCATAATGTCAAGTATTACAAGCTGATAGTCCTGTTCCTTTAGCTTTGCCAAGCCTGCTTTTCCGCTATTACAAAAATCTGCTTCTATATCTTCGGATAGGACGCTGCGCTTAATTAAAGTGCAGAGTTCCTTGTCATCATCTATAATTAAAATCCTATTCATGTTGAAGCCCCTTTCCTTTTTTTGTTCTCCCGTCAATCGGTTTCTTCGCATTTTTTGGTATCAGCCACATATAACCAAGTTTTGAAACGCCGGGTATGCGGTTTTCTTCACATAGCTTTTGCACCCGTCTTTCTGAAATCTCCCATTTTTTCGCTGCTTCGGGGCATGACATATATTCCATACTTAAACCGTCCTTTCACATAATCTATCAATCTATATTATATGCGGAGAACCGAATAAAAGCAATAAACAGCCCGTGAATATTGGGAAGTATTTAAGTGCATAGTAGGAAATGTATAGACATATCCAATAGAAAAGGGGAACAGTAAAATGTAACTTGGTGAATGAATATGGCAAAAAGACCAGTACCAAAATACGACTTCAAGGCTTTTGGAGCAGCGATAAAGGCAGCGCGAACGGACAGGAAAGAGAGCCGTAAGAAAGTATGCGACGAAATGTTTATCTCTCCCCGCTACCTTGCGAATATAGAGAACAACGGGCAGCACCCCAGTTTGCAGATTTTCTTTGAGCTTATGCTCCGTTACAATATATCCGTAGACCAGTTCCTTTCAGACAAACCCGCCGAAAAGAACACGCAGCGGCGGCAGCTTGACGCGCTGCTCGACGGGATAAGCGATACAGGGCTTCGGATTGTGACAGCCACCGCAAAAGAGATAGCGGAAGTCGAAAAAGAGGGCGAATGAGAACGTCCGGCAAAATTGAATATGGATTTTAGGAAGCGTTGTAGTCTTTGCAGATTGCAGCGTTTTTCTTTTGCGTAAGTTTGGCAAAATCAAGGTTTCTTCCGTAGTAGGAATAAAGGGAGAAAGTTTCTTAGCAAGCATAGGAAAGGGGTACCCTTTCCGTATTTTCGCCCTCCTGCGCTGCGGCGCGTCGGTTGAAAATTGCTTGTTGGGAAGTGTCCCAAACCCTCGGAATGGAAAGGAGTGTGAGCCGATGAACGGCAGGAAACGGACAGTACAAATTAAATTCAGAGTAACAGAGGAAGAACGGGCGTTCATTGAACAGAAAATGCAGCTCGTCCCTACCCGGAACATGGAAGCCTACTTGCGGAAAATGGCAATCGACGGGTATATCATTCAGATAGACCATGCCGACATAAAAGCTATGACAGCGGAGATACAGAAAATCGGGGTCAATGTCAATCAGATTGCAAAGCGCGTCAATGCGACGGGCAGCGTCTACCAAGAGGATATAGAAGAAATCAAGGAGGTGCTTGCGGAGATATGGCGGTTACAAAGATTAAGCCTATTAAAAGCACGTTAAAAAAAGCCCTTGACTATATCCAAAACCCGAACAAGACGGACGGGAAAATGCTGGTGTCCTCGTTCGGGTGCAGCTATGAAACGGCAGATATTGAGTTCGGATTTACATTGTCGCAAGCTCTTGACAGAGGAAACAACCTCGCACACCATTTGATACAATCTTTTGAGCCGGGGGAAGTCGATTATGAGAAAGCCCATGAAATCGGAAAACAGCTTGCCGACGCGGTAACAAAGGGGCAATATGAATACGTCCTTACCACTCACATAGATAAAGGGCATATCCATAACCACATCATTTTTTGTGCGGTAAACTTTGTAGACTACCACAAGTATGTTTCCAACAAGCGCACCTATTACGGAATACGCAACATCAGCGACAGGCTGTGCCGGGAAAACGGCTTGTCCGTCCTTGTGCCGGAGAAAGGCGGCAAGGGAAAGAATTATGCGGTGTATAAGAAAGAGAAAACCGCCAAAGCAAAATTGAAACTTGCCGTCGATACCCTTATCCCCCAAGTGTCCGACTTTGAAGAATTGCTCGCGCGGTTACAGGCAGAAGGCTTCACAATCAAACGGGGAAAATATGTGTCCTGTTTGGTTCCGGGACAGGAACGGTTTACCCGTTTGAAAACCCTCGGCGCAGATTATACAGAGGAAGCAATCCGGGAACGGATAGAGGGCAAGCGTACCCGCACCGCCAAAGCTCCCAAGACAGAACGCGGCGTGTCCCTGCTCATTGATATTGAAAACAGTATCAAGGCGGCGCAGAGCCGGGGTTATGAACAATGGGCGAAAATCCACAATCTGAAACAGGCAGCTAAGACCATGAATTTTATTACGGAACACAAGATTGAACAATACACCGACTTGACCGCAAAAATCGCAGAGATACAGACAGAGAGCGAACAGGCGGCAGACGCATTAAAGAGCGCGGAAAAACGGCTTGTAGATATGGCGGTGCTTATCAAGAATGTTTCCACGTTCCAAAAGACAAAGCCCGCCTATGATACCTACCGGAAAGCAAGGAACAAGGAGCGATACCGGGCAGCCCATGAGGGGACTGTCATTCTCCATGAAGCGGCGGCAAAGGCACTAAAGGCGGCGGGCATTTCCAAGTTGCCGAACCTTGCCGCCCTGCAAGCGGAATATGAAAAGCTGCAAGAGCAGAAAGAAGCCCTACGCGCCGACTACGGGAAGCTGAAAAAACAGGTCAGGGAATACGACGTTATCAAGCAGAATATAGACAGTATTTTGCGGCAGCCAAGGGAGCCGGAACGGGAAAAAGGAAAGGAACGGGATTAGTATGAAAATAACAGAGATTAGAACATCTTACAAAATAACAATGGAAAATGAAATGTGCGGCATGGAAATGTATCTTGACACGGGCTGTAAAGTCAGGATTACGTTCGACAATGGGACAACTCTCGCAGGTCGCGTTTTATGTGTGGAATATGGGGATATTCCAAAAGAAAATGATATGATTATCATAGAGGTAGACGACGGCAGGCTTTACGCTGTAATAGCAGCCAGAATAGCAGATATAGAAATCGTATAGGCAAAAAAAGAACGGGGCGCGGAAAGCCAGAAAAGGCTAACCGCGCCCCGCGTCTGTGGGTGCTGCTATGGTTTTGTTACGCAGTAGAACCCTATTTTTGAGGGAAAAGGTAATCTGTATCGGCTGCGCTGTTTTCCTGCCCGGAGAGCCGCATAAATCAAGGCTGTTTTCGCCCTTACTGCGTAACAAGGGCGCGGCGTTTCCTCATGCGCTCGGCTGCCTGTCTGCGGGTAATTCGTTTCCGGCAGTCCGGGCAGTATTTGACATGATTTGACCTTGAAGCAAAGAACGCACCGCACACGGTACACTTTTTCCTGTCCTCGGTCTTATAAAGCTCCGCATAGAGCAGCTTGTCGCCGGGAAGTACGGCAATACGGAACCACTTGCAGAGCAGGGAATAGGAAATGAGCTGCGGGCAGACACATTCCTCCCCGTCGTCAAGCAAGATACAGTGTCCGTTATCGCAGTTGCAGCACTCCCGCTTTACAAGGGCATTGACTTTCCGGCTTTGCGGCGGCGTGAGCCGCTTGACCGCGCTCATGCTTCATCAGCGGCATAGACGGCAAGCTCCGCATATTCCGCTTCCGTCAGCGCGTCCACTTTGGAAAGGGTGCGCTTTGCAAACTCCCGCATATCCGCGTCCATGTAGGGAAGTGCAGCGTTCATGTTCTCCCTAAGCTGCTCACGGCTCCCCTCATGGTAAATGCTCAAAAGGTTCGTTTCTTCCACGGTAAACTGTGTCATGCTCATACCTCCATTTCTTTCTGTCTGGTCTTTGCCGCCGCCTTTTTCGGGGCGGTTTTCTCTTTGCCTGCGGCAAGCTGCGCCCGGACAGAGGGGCGTATCTTGCGTATTCCTTTGCTCCTGTCCTCGCCTTTGTCAATCAGCGCATAGGTTCCGAAACGGTCTTTGCTTTTGGAAAAGGCAAGGGTCTTATAGGGCAGCATGGAAAACAGGCGGTCGGCGTCCTTATCTGTGGCAAGCCGGACAAAATACGGGGACAGCTCCACCATGAAACGGGTCTTGTCCGGGCTGTTCGGCTCCTGCAAGGACTTCATTTTCTCCACCACGCGGCAGGCTTCCCGTTCTATCCGGTTATCGTGCAGCATGGCTACATGGGCTTTGAAATCCCCCGGACGCAGCTTTTCCCGGCTGCGCTGTTCCTCCATGAGTACGCCCCGCAGGGCTTCCGGGTCGTTCGGCTGCGCTTCAAAGCGTTCAAACTTCCCAAGCTGCGGGTCAGGGTTGCCGTCAAAATACTGTCCGGCGGGTATGTTGCGCTCCCCATGCTCATAAACAAGCGTGTAATTATCAGCAGGGACGGACTTTTCTATCACGCGCCGGAAGTGCTGCTCATAGTCAAGCTCATAGAGGTTGCCTTTGAGCTTCCCGTTCTCTTTCCCGGTCAGCTCCACCAGATAGGCAAGGACGGTATCGCGGGTCTGCTCCCCGTAAAACCGCCATGTGTTGTGCTGCCTTGTGTCCTTTAGGAACACGTCGCGCTCCCGGACGCAACAAGTCCCGGACGGGCGGGAAAACCAGAGGATTTTCCTGTCCTCCGCGCCGGGTCTTGCCGCCGCTTCCTGTAAAATCCGTTTGTCTATGTCAAAATCATCTTGATAAAATGCGGTGTTCTGCCGCATGATAGCGTCAAGGGACGCGATAACGTCCACGTTCTCAAACTTATTCAATGGTTCAGCTCCTTTCCAAGCCCTGTGATTTCTGCTTTGCGGGTTTCTTCTGCGCCGCCCGTTCCTTATCGGCTTTGAGCTGCGCCCGGATAGAGGGCTTCTTTTCCGGCTTCGCCGCCTTGCCGCGCTCCTTATCCGCTTTGACCGCGTTCGCCAGGTCAACAAGGGAAATGGTTTCCCCCGCCTTGACCTTTGCTTCCAGTTCGTCCACGGTCGGGGTGTTGTTTATCCGTCCGTCAATCATGTTGTAATTTTGCTCTGTGGTCTGCTCGGCGGCTTTTAAGGGACTTTCCCGCTGCGGCTGTTTCTCCTGCAAAAACTCCGGTATCTGCTTAAAATCCCCACGGTCTACATAGTGGGCGGTGTCCTGCCCGTCCTGATGAAGCACCACCACATCAGAAACGGAAAGGCTGTGTCCTTTGAAATCTTTCGGGTGGTCGATATTGAACCGGGTAAAAATGTCGTCAAGGGACGTTCCCGGCGCAAGGGGCGCGGTATAGACAAGCTCATAGTTCGCCCGGTCAACGGCAAGCCCCGCCGCCTGCAGGCGGTCGTAAGGCTCAAAGCGGTAGTCCCGTGTTTCGTCCCCGTCCTTTAACTGGTAAATGGAAAAGGTGTCGTCCCGCCCGGTTTCCGGCTGCTCCTGCGCCTTTGCGTACAGTTCCTTTACCTGCCCCTCGGTCAGCTCCCCGGCATTGAGCTGCCCTAAAAGCTCCCGGCATTTCTCCGGCGTCCCGATATACAGCACGTCGCCAATCGCTGCCGTCCCGTCCCCCTGCGGTAGATAGGCTTGCAGGAAAGAGAGGTTTTCCCGGCTGTCGCTGCGCGGGTTGGCTTCTATCTTGTAAATGTATTCCGGCATAGCCGCCTTTTCCCGCGGCGCGTCTTTTGCCTGTGTTTCGGACTTCTGCTCCGGGGTGTTGCCCTCATGCTGTGGCTGTGCCTTTTCTTTCTCCTGTGCCTTTTGCAGTTCCGCAAAATGCCCGTCAATGGCGTTTATCATTTCTGCGGCGGTACTGCGGATTGTTTCAAGGGAACCTCTAAGCTCTGCAAGCTCTTTCCCGCTGCTCCACCCGGCGACATACCCGAACGAATAGTCCGACGTATCAAGCCCGTAGTGTTGACAGACGGTATAGGCGACGCTTTCCGCTTCCACCTCACGGGTACGGCGGTCAACGCGGGGCTTTTGTTCCTCTTTCGGGGCGTTTAAGTCTATGTCGTGGAGCTTCGCATGGGCGATTTCATGGATAGCGGTTTTAAGGGTCTGCAAGTCGCTCATGCCCTCGTCTATGGCAATCCGCTTTTCCTCCAAGTGGTAGTAGCCGTGTGCGCCGCCCTCAATTTTTTCAAAGCCGACAGGGACGGGGGAAGCCTGTTCCAGTGCTGCGAAAAAGTCATTGAAGCGGTCAACGTCCCCGGTCAATTCGTTCACGGCTATATCCGGCAGCTCCCGCCCCTCGGTCTGGGACACATCAAAGACGGACACCACCTTGTAGGCGGGTACCTTGATTTCCTTTTCCTCGGTAACGGGCTTCCCGTCCTTCCCGATAACAGGTTTCCCGGTCTGCGGGTCGGTTTTCTCTACTTCCTGCTTAACCGTAAACGGCGACGGGGCTATGATTTTTATTCCCTTTTCGCCTTTCATCACGTTCCGTCCAAAGTTATTTTTCCAAGAGGAAAAGCCTGCCACAAGGGAAGCGTCGGGCTTCTGCATGGCGATAAGCAGGGTATTGTTAAAGCTGTAATTGTGGAATTTCGACATGACGCACAGATATTCCTTGTAACGCTCGCTTTCAAACAGCTCCGTTATCCCCTGTTCCAGACGGTCGGTAATCTCTTTGAGCTTTTCGGCGGGCTTTTCGGACGTAAGGACAATGGGAATAACCGGGCGCGGCTCCTGCTCCTTTGGCTGCGCTGTGGTTTGCCCTGCGGGGACAGCGTCCATTTCCACCTTTTCCGGGTCGGGGCGTCCCGGATCCGGCGGAGTGGGCGTTACCCGGTATTCTTTCGGCACACGCTTTCCGTCATACCATTGTGTAAATACACCGCGTTCATCGTATTTGAGATTATTGTAGATATATCCCTGCTCTGTGAATTTTCCTCCGTCGTCCTTTACAGCGTCGCGCCCGTATTCTTTGTATAAAAAATATTTTTCCGCTTTTTCGGGAAGCTCGATTTCTCCCAGTTCTTCCAGAAGATAATGTGCGTACTGTTCTTCTGTGTGTATCTGCGGATAAATCCAGTAACAGTCAAGGTTCTGTGCAAGATTGATAAGCTCCTTTACACTGGATACATGGTCGCCAAGAGTAACCGCCGCCATGAATTTCTCCCGGTCGTCGTCAAACTGCATGGAAAGAAGCCTTCCCAAATAGTTCAGCTCGTCCGGGCTTTCCTGCCTGTCAAAGTTTTCTGTCATTCCTGGGATTGCGGATTGATATTCTCTGAAATACCATGTTTTCCTGTTATGAAAATCAATGCCGATACGGTCAGCGGTTTCCCTCATCTGTTCGGCGGTGGTAGGGAAAGACACCCATTCCCCCGCTGTATTCTCCGCGTTGGAGAGATACCCGCTTAAAATCGGTTCGTCCATTCGTTTACTCCTTTCTTTCTCAATCATGCGCTGCATAAGCTCGTAGTCCTCCATGCTCATGCTGCCGTCATATACATAAGGGTCAAAATCTTCCCCGTCCCGGAACGGCTTTTCGGAAAAAGGAAGCCCTGCGGCGCGGGCGGCTGCCCGCCCTTTTTCGATTTCTTCCGGGGATAGGCGGTCGCTGTACTCTGTGATAAATCCGGTAATGCCGTTCATGCGGTGTTCATAGTGGTAACGGATAGAGGTCGTCAGCTCGTCAAGGGTCATGTTTTCACTTAAATATCCGTTCAGTACGATAGCGGCGGGGTCTGCCGCTTCGATTTCCCGCAGCCGCCATTCGTCCTCCGAGTAGAGGGTCGCGCCCATATCAAGGTGGAACGCTTCGCTGTGCCATGACCGCCCCTCTTCCCAGAACGCCACCCATGCGTCGCCGCCTTGTAATTCTTCCTGCTGTGCCTTTATCGCTTCGCGTAAACTTGCCATGCAAAAACCTCCTTTCTGCGCGGTTCATAGAGGGTTTGGGACACTTCCCAACAAGCAAAAATCCCCGTCGTTCCCGGTAAGGGGAAGCGGGGATTTTACGGAAAGGGTACCCCTTTCCTATGCTTGCTGCGTTACTTTCGTTTCTTCGGAAGCTCCACCCGGTAATTGACGTACTTCCCGCCCGTATCAGCCAAAAGGACGGTTCCCTCATAGGTCTTGCCTGTTTTCGGAGAATAGAGCTTTTTCACGGCTGCCCTGCCGTCCTTTAGGAGCGCGGCGGCGATTTTCGGGGAAAATGTTACTTTCCGTTCCTCAAAGAAACGGTCGTTCTTCCACATGGTAAAAGCACATTCCCGGCTGCTGCAATAATAGTTCTTTTTCCCCTCATAGACCGGGGAGCCGCAGCGGGGGCATCTGCCAAGCTCGGCGCGTTCCGGCTTGAACAGGTCTTTTTTCTCGTCGGAAAGGAATGGATAGGATTTCACAAGCCCCTTTGCCATTTCCTCGATACCGCCCATAAATGCGTCCGGGTCTGCCTTTCCCTTTGCTATCTGCGTCAGGTTGTTTTCCCATTCGGCGGTCAGCTTCGGGGAAGTGAGGGCTTCCGGCAGGACGCATACAAGGTTGATACCGTCCTTTGTAGGGATAAGCTGCTTCCCCTTACGCTCCACAAAACCGCCCTTGACTAACTTCTCAATGACAGCGGCGCGGGTCGCAGGCGTTCCAAGCCCCCGGCGTTCCGCGTCCGGGTCGGTTTCCTCATTCCCGGCGCGTTCCATAGCAGAGAGCAGGGACGCTTCATTGTGTGGCTTCGGCGGCGTGGTGTCATGCTCCGTTACCTTTACTGTGGGGCAGTCAAAGGTCTGCCCTTCGGTAAAGGAGAGCGTACCGGGGAGAAGCCCGCTTTCCCCGTCGTCCTCCGGGTCGGGTTTTGTTTTGAGGGTCGCCCGGTAGCGGTGTTCCAAGCCTTTCCAGCCGTCGGAAAGTACCGCCTTTGCCTTTGTTGTAAAGGTCTGCCCCGCACATTCAAAAACCGCCGTGACCGCTTCAAAGGTATGCGGTTCGGCGGCAGCCATGAGAAGCCTTGCCCCGGCAAGGGTAAGGATATTCCGTTCCGTTTCCGGCAGCCCGGAAAGGTCGGTTTTCGCAAGCTCCATAGTGGGAATGATTGCGTGGTGGTCGGACACTTTTTTGCTGTTTAAGAGCCGGGAAACTTCCGGCGTAAGGGCGACGCCCTCCATAAAGGGGAGCTTTTTACATAGCATTGTGAGGATACCCGCCGCCGTGTCGCCCATGTCGTCGGTCAGATAGCTGCTGTCCGTCCTCGGATAAGTAAGGAGCCGCTTTTCATAAAGGGCTTGTGCAAGGTCAAGGGTCTGCTTTGCGGTATAGCCGAAAATCCGGTTCGCTTCCCGTTGTAAGGAAGTGAGGTCAAAGAGCTTCGGCGGGGCTGCGGTTTTCTGTTCTCTGTCAAGGGAAGCACAAACCGCCTGCGCTGCTTCGCAAGCCCTTTTCAGTTCCCGCGCTTCATCAGCGGCGGGGAGCCGTTCGCTTATGGCTTCCGCGCCGGGGAGCATGAGCCGCACATGATAGTATTTTTCTTTCTTGAACGTGGTAATGGCAGCGTCCCGGTCAACAAGCATTTTTAAGGTCGGGGTCTGGACGCGCCCCACGTTCAGGGTATGGTTATAAAGGCAGGAGAAAAGGCGGGTGGCGTTGATACCGATAATCCAGTCAGCTTTTGCCCTGCAAAGGGCAGAAGCAAAGAGGGGGTCATAGTCCCGTCCGTTCTTTAAGTGGGAGAAGCCGTCCCGGATAGCTTCGTCCTCCATTGAGGAAATCCAAAGGCGGCGCATGGGCTTTTTACACCCGGCAACTTCATAGACGAAACGGAAAATGAGTTCCCCCTCGCGTCCTGCGTCGCAGGCGTTGACGACTTCGGAAACGTCGTCCCGGCGCATAAGGTCTTTGAGGGTGTCAAACTGCGCTTTCTTATCGGCAGCAACAGTGTATTTCCATTCCTGTGGCAGAATTGGTAAGCTGTCATAGCTCCATTTCCTGTACTGTTCCCCATAGGCGGCAGCTTCCGCAAGCCCTACCAAATGACCGACACACCATGAAACAAGGTAGCCGTTCCCCTCGATAAAGCCGTCCTTTTTCTCCCCTGCGCCAAGGACAGCGGCGATAGACTGCGCCACACTGGGCTTTTCAGCGATTACTAAGATATGTGAAGTCAATAAAAAATCCTCCTTTCAGCGTTCCGGCTGTCTGTTTTTTTCTAATTTTCTGATACAATACCCGATACAAGGGGACTGCCCCCGATAGGGGCAGCCCGCGCAGCGCGGGGGAAAGGAAGAGGGCGGGGATTTGTCCCGCTTCCCGTCCTCCGGTTTCCGTATCATCATTTTTTCATAGGGGCTGTCCGTGAACAGGGTCATACTTCTTTATCCTCCTGTCCCTCGTCGGCTTCCTCCCCGTCGTCAGCTTCCTCCGGCTGTTCTTCCTCGTCCTCGTCGTAGTCGTCAAAGTCATAATCGCTCAGGTCGTCGCTTCCCTTTGCCGCGTCCTTCTTCGGTTTCAACACTTTGAAATAATAGAACGCCGCGCCACCTGCCCCGGCAAGCACAAGGACGATAAGCAGCAAGCCCATGTTGCCGCCGCTTTCTTTCTCCTGCGGTTCTTCCGGTTCCTCCGGCTCCGGTTCGGCTTCCACGCCCGCACACTGGGTACAGTCAGTAGAGCATACGGGGCAGTTTATATTGACGGCTCCGGCTTCGCATTTCTCCGTACAGGTGCAGACAGCGGGCGTTTCCTCCGTTTCCCCGTCCTCCAAAAGCGCGGAAAGGTCTGCGTCGTCTACTTGATTGAGGAAATGGACGGTGTTTTCCCCCTCGTCGTCCCGGTCAATGAGGATATAGAAGTAATTCCCGGCTTTGGTCGTCACTGTGATAAGCTGCTTGTTCCCGCCGAAATCGTCTACAAGGGTGGCGTTCCCCTCCGGCGTGAGGGGTTCGGCTTCCTGCGGTTCCTCCACGACAACGCCGCTGTCGTCGGTCGCGTCGGGTATGTCCTCCGGGGTCTGTGCAAAAGCGGGAACGGAAACGCCGCCCGTAAGGAGCAGGGCGGCGCAAAAGGCGGTCAGTGTCCGTGTGATTTTATTCTTCATGTGCGAAATCCTCCTGTTCCTCGTCATAGTCAGCGGCTTCCCCTGCGCCATAGTCCGGCGCGGGTTCCATGCCCGGAATACCGCCGCCGGAAAGCATGGCGTTAAGCTCCTGCGGGGTCAGCTTCATAGCCCGCACAAGCTGTACGATTTGCAGGTTTTCCGCTTCGGTTTTCTGTGCTTCCAAGCCTTTTAACTTGTTCTGGTACTCTGTGATTTTCTCGCGGGTTTTCTGGATTTCCCGGTCGATACGTTCAATCTTGTTCATAGCCATATAAAATTTCTCCTTTCATTTTTTTGGTCGGTTTACCAGTTCATCAGCCCGTACCCTTTGATACATTGATAATTCAGGTCGTAGCTTTTTATCTTGCAGGCGTCGCCGGAATTGCCCTCCACGGTGTAGACGCGGCTCCCGTCTGTGCCTATGACAATGCCTACATGGTCTGCGCTGCCGTCCAAGTCCCAGTCAAAAAAGATAGCGTCGCCGGGGGCGATATTCTCATAGCCCCTTGCGCCCCATTGTCCCCGTGACTGGAACCACGGGACGCCCTGCGACTGGCAGGCGGCAAACTTCGGTTCGCTCACACCCGCCTGATTGTAGCACCAGCTCACAAAGCAGGCGCACCACTCGACGCGGGAATTAAAGCCGTACCAGCTCCAATAGGGATAGCCGCCCACGTTCCCGACCTGCTGTTTCGCAAGGTCTACAAGGGCGGTATTTCCGGGGCGTGTGCCGTTTACAAACTGTACGCCGCTTAAATCCTCCGACGCGGAAGTGTCCGGGGAACCGCCGCCGAAAATCAGCGGCTTATTGCCGCTTGTTTCCATGTAGACACGGAACATTTCAAGCTGCTCCGGGGTCAGAAGTTCTTCCGCAAGTGAGGAAATGGGCTTGTTCGTCAGCTCCACATTGAGGATATGGTACTCATAAGGGACTTCCTCACTTGTGGTTTCTCCGGTTTCCGGGTCAGTGCTTGTTTCGGTGCGGTAGCGTATCTCTACTTCCTCGGTCAGCGTCAAGGTGTACTGCAAGCCGAAAATGCGCTCGATTTCTGCCTGTGCGCTTTGCGGGGTATAGCTTTGAAGTAAGGCGGTCAGATAGGACGCTAATTCATGGGGGTTATGCCCGATTGTGTCAAGGTCGTAACGGTATTCATCATAGCCGGGGTGGGTGCGCTCGATATTGTCAATCTCTGCTTGCAGCTCATTTTCCATAGCGGCATAATTGTTTTCCACCGCCACAAGGTCGCTGTCCTCTGATGTGTAGGAAGTCCCCACAACGCCGTTTATCGTCCCGGAAACAAAAGCCGAACAGGACGACAGCCCCGCAAAGACAAGGATAATCAGGAGCAGCGCGGCTATGGCGATACAAACGCCTGCCGGGTGCCTTGCCACAAACGCTACGGTCTGCCTTGTTTTCTCGGCGGCTTTGGCTGCCGCTTTCCGGGTGTTCTCCGCTGCGGCTTTGATACCCTTTGCGCCGCCTGCCCTTGCCGCTTTTGCATACTGCTTTTTAATCTGCTGTTTTTGCCAAAAGCGGGAAAGAGGGTTGGAAGTAAGCTGCGGGTTGTCGTGGAGCGTCTTGTGATACTGGAAATTGACATTCGCCTTTGCCGCCGCTTTCTCTGCCTTTGCCACTTTCCGGTAGGGTTTGAGCTTGTGGCTGCGGTAGCCCTGTTTGACTTTCCGCGCCCCGTATTTCGCGCCTTTTTCCGCCAGTTCTTCGGATTTGTGCGCGCCCTCCACGCCGGAATTGTCCTTTTCTACGGAATGTACCTTGTTGTGGACGAAAATACCCGCTTCCTGCGCGGAGCGGGACAGCGGGTTTTTATGGCTTTTGCTTCCGGGCATGGGTTTTTCCCGTTCCTCAAAGCGTAAGCGGGTCTTTGCCTTTCCGGTGGCTTCGTCAAAAGTGCGCTCCTTGACAAGTTTTTTCTGCTTCGGGATAGCTGCTTTTACCGCGTCCAGACGGTCGGCTGCCCGGTTGGATTTTTCAATGTACTTTTCCAGTTCCGGGGTGGAAAGTTCTTCTTCGGTAAACTGCAAGCGGGACGACTTCGTTTGTGCCGCCGCTTCCTCCTGTGCTTTCCTTGCCGCCTTTTTGCTTGCCTTTCGGGTATGGGCTGCGTCGATATGCTCCATGACACGCTCGGCGGCTGCCGTGTCCTGCTTCGGTGCAGTCCCCGGCGTATGGGGCAAGGGAGAGGGCGGGGAAGCCGCCCCTTGAAGCTGCGCCGCGTCCTGTGCGGCTTGCTGCTCCGGCGTTTTCTGGAAATCCGCTTCCTGTATGCGCTTGCTGATACGTTCGCTTTCCCCCGTGGTCTGGTTCTGCTCGGTCAGCCCGTCACGGGTCATTTTCTGCGTGATTTTATCACGGGGCTTATACTGCTTCAAAAGCCTGCACCTCCTTTCCGGTTCATGCTTCGCCCACTTCCTCCGGCTTCGTCGTCATTACCCGGTAAAGCTCCGTGTCTTTCGGGAAGCGGTCTACAAAGGGCAGCACCACGTTCCCGTAGAAGATAAGCCCCTCGCCCGCTTCGGTGTGGGTCACATACTTCATCTGCTGCGGGGAAATGCCTAACTGCCCTGCAAGGATAGCCCGGTCGCCCTGCGCCTGATTGAGCATGAGGACAAAATCGCTGTTCTCAAAGATGTTCTCCACCTCGCGGCTTGCCAAAAGGTCTTTCACGTTCTGGGTAATGGCGGTCGGTATGCCGCCCCATTTACGGAAACGCTTCCAAATCTCAACGGAATAGGCGGCGGTCTGTTCTTCTTTCAGAAGCAAGTGAAATTCGTCCATGTAGTAGCGCGTCGATTTTTTCTCTGCCCTGTTGACAGTCACCCGGTTCCATACCTGGTCTTGCACAATGAGCATACCTAACTTTTTGAGCTGCTTTCCAAGCTGCTTAATGTCAAAGCAGACAAGGCGGTTACTTAGCTCCACGTTGGTACGGTGGTTAAAGACGTTCAGAGAGCCGGAAACATACAGCTCCAATGCCGCCGCAATCCGCGCCGCTTCCGGTTCCGGCTGCCTTAGAAGCTCGTCGTAAAGGTCGCCAAGGATAGGCATTTTCGCCGGGTCGGGGTCAGCTAAAAATGGTCGGTAGACGTTCCGTACCGCCCGGTCAATGACGGTTTTATCGACAGGCTGCAAGCCCTCCTTGCCGCCAATGACAAGCTCGCAGAGGGAAAGGATAAAGTCGCTTTTTAAGGCAAGGGGGTTGTCGTCCTCGCTGTAATTGAGGTTTATATCCATAGGGTTCACATACTGGGGCTTGCCGTCCATGCCTTTCCCTGCCGGGGAGAGCCGCACCACCTGTCCGTTCAATCGCTGCACAAGGGAAAAATACTCTGCTTCCGGGTCGCAGATGATAATGTCGTCGTCCGTAATGAGGAACGCATTTGTCATTTCCCGCTTTGCCGCAAAGGATTTCCCGCTTCCCGGCGTTCCAAGGATAAGCCCGTTCGGGTTTTTAAGCTGCTTCCGGTCGCAGAGTATCATGTTATTGGAAAGCGCGTTCAGCCCGTAGTAGAGGGCTTCCCCGGTCTGAAAAAGCTCCTGCGTGATAAAGGGAATGAAAATCGCGGTGCTGCTCGTCGTCAATCCCCTCTGAATAGGGACAAGGTTTTCGCCCAGTGGAACGCTGCTCATCAAACCTGCTTCCTGCTGATAGTCAAGGCGGGTCAGGGCGCAGTTATATTTCTGTGCGATACCCGCCGCTGCGAACACGTCATTTTCCAGTTTCCGCTTCGTATCTGCCATGTTTACCACAAGGAACGTCAACAGGAACATTCGCTCATTCCTGCTCTGTAAATCCTGTAAGAGATTTTTCGCTTCGCTTCCGAACGTGGCAAGGTCGGACGGGATTATATCCATGTCGTACCCGGAACGGACGGCTTTTTTCTGTTCCTCAATCTTCATCTTGTCAAGGTCTGTGATTTTGCGCTTAATGGTCTTAATGGCTTCCGTCTGGTCGATACTGCGGATATGTAAGTTGACGATTACGCCCGTTTCCAAGTCCAGAATGTCGGCAAGCATACGGTCGTTGAGTTCCGGCGCAAGGATTTCAAGGAAAGACACCGCTCCGATTTTTCGCCCCATGCGGAAATATCTGCCCTCCCCGAACCGGAAAGAGGACGGGGCGATAAAGTCCTTTGTGGTAAGCCCTGCCGGGGCAAGCCAGTCATAGGAGAACGAAAACGGCTCCCCGTCCGGGTGGAATACCCCATGCAGCACATTTAAGCGTTCCTGCCCGTTTAAGGGGCGGGCGGTCACACCAAGCACCTTGAAGTTATTGAGTATGTCGGTTTCAATGCGGGCAAGGCGGGATTTTGCCGCCGCCGGGTTGTCGGCTTCCACGGAAAACGTGATGTACTTGTGCTTCACAAGCCCGTTATTTCCTTTACTAAGCTGATTTTTCAGCATACTCGCGTACTCGCTGCGGATAGAATTGAAAGCGTCGTCCTGCATGGGAATGTCAATGGCTTTTTCCGCTTCCTCCCGCTGCGTCCCCTGATTGATAAAGGAAAGCTGCACCGATACGGAAGCGTCAAAGTAGTTGAGGAAATCGCACCAGTTTTCAAAAATGGCGGTCTTGTCGTCGCTGCCCGCAAGCTGATAGTTAATGTCCTCAAAGGCGATACTTTTGGAATACTTCTTATCCGTTACCCGGCAGATACCGTCCGGGTACATCTGCAAGTAGGGAATGGTCTGCTGCGCGGTGTGGGCTTTCCCGTCGCCCTTTGCCTGCCGTATCAGGGCTTCAATCTGTTTCTTTTCGGCGCGGGTCAGCTTTCGTTTTCCCTTTGCGGGGGCGGCTGCCCGCGCCTGTGCTGCCTGTCTTTTTGACAATCACTGATACCTCCTTTTCTAAATTTCTCTGCCGTTCCAGTATGGCGTAAAGGTTTTCCGTCCGGTAGGGGCGTTCCTTTGGACGGATAAACCGGGTCTGTATGATGTTCTTTGCAATCACTTCAAGGGGCTGTCCGTGTTTCTCACACATGGCAAAGAGGAAACAGGGCAGCATGACGACAATCATCGCCATAGCCGCAAGGCTCGTCCCTGCGCTGTCCTTGAGCAAAAAGAAAAGCGGCAAGCCTACGCCTAAGGCTCCCGCAAGACAAATGAGCTGCCGCTTCGTAAGATTGAAAGCGACTTTTGTTTTGACCTTGGATAAGTCTTTCGGTACGGGTACATACGCCAAGAAAAAACCTCCTTTCTGCGGGGAAACTCCCCGCGTTTAGTGTGCATTGAGGATTGATTTTGCCAGTGCGCCGGATTTGAACAGGGAAAAACAGAGGATAACCGTATAGGCTGCAAGGGAGAATATCGCGCTGTGTAAGTTGTCTGCGATAATCATGTCGTTTACAAGGACGGCGTAAATGCCGACGCATATCATAATGAGGAACCCCTGAAAGCCAAGGGCGAATAAGCCCTTTAGGTAGTTGTTCCCTATCTGTCCCCATTCCCGGTTGGTCATGGTTGCGAATGGGATAGGCGATACCGAACAGTAAAGGTAAATTTCAATCATTCTGCCGTAGAGGATAACCGTTATCAGTACGGACATGATTTTCATGCACAAGCTCACAAGGCTTGTTTCAAGCATGAGCAAGAGTAGTTCGGGGATTTCCATTTCTTCAAGCCCCTCCTGCATGGAAGCAAGGGCTTCGGCAGCGTCGATAGCCGTATCGCTGCCGATAACCCCCGCCGCGCCGGAAACAATGTGCTGCGCCATGTCAAAAACTGCCATAGTGATGTCAAAGGTATGCGTTACCAGAAAGACGGCAACGAACGCTTTGAAAAACCACTTGAAAAACATAAAAGTGTCAACGTCATGCAGATTGTTTTTTTCCGTTACCATGCTGATAAGCTCCACGCATAGGACATAGGTAATGACAAGCCCCGCAATGGGGACGATTACATTCTCCGAAAGGTTTTGTATCATGGAGAAGATATTCGCGTTCCACCCCTGCGGGGTCTTGCCTACCTCGTTTGCGATAGTGCCTACCTTTTCGTTTACGTCCCCGAACATAGTTGACAGATTACCGTTAATGGCTCCGATTAAGAAAATCAGCAAAATGTCAAAGCAGATGGCGAATATGGATTTTG
>OLRV01000271.1_pt1 | contig 52027 bp, 48 predicted proteins | sample 1672421 | NCBI WGS metagenome assembly OLRV01 (sample SAMEA3136684, study PRJEB25190) | human gut metagenome | biome: human gut; feature: human-associated habitat; material: faeces | place: Austria | collected 2013
TTCTCAATCGCTCTTGCGGTTTTATTGTTGGAACAATGTTAACTTAATGACATTGGGCAGAGAAAGATGTTCTCTTGTCAAAAACATTTCTCAAAAAATAAGTTGGTTCAAAATGATAAAAAAATTAATAATATAACAGATACAAAAAAATCCAAGAGAGCATCTTTCTCTGCCTCAAAGTTTTTCATGTTGAAATTATTTAGGTCAGAAGAAGGAACAATGACATTGGAGGCGACTTTGATCGTACCAATTTTTTTGATCGTACTTATTATGCTGGCAAGTGCAGGTGAGATTTTTATGATCCATCAGCAGATTGCACATGGAGTCTGTGAAGCTGCAAAAAGAGCTGCGGTTAATGAATACCAGATTCGGCAGAAAAGAAATACTGGGGGAAATTTAACTGTTTTAAGTGCAAAAGAGACATTTCTGACATCGGTGAATCGTAGATTTTTAGATCGTTCAGCATTGATTGGTGGAAGTGCTGTAGCGGCAGCAGCTTGTAAGTTGACATTGACATCAAAGGGTGAATATATTGTGGCAGTCAAATATCATATTCGAAAAAAACTGCCATTTTTATCAACATATTCAGTAACATTTGAACAAAAAATCAGGCAGAAAGCTATGACGGGTTATGTACCGAAGGGAGATGAATTAAAAGAAGGGTTTGTTTATATTACGCCACACGAAGCTGTTTATCACAAAGATCTGTCCTGTACGCATCTGGCACTTGATATTTCAGTAGATGAAGATGTTTTAAAGTATCAGAATGGGCAGACACATTATAAGGCATGCAGCAAATGTACTCGTCATCAAAGCAGTAATGTCTCGTGTGTATATATTGCAAAAGAAGGTGAATCATATCATACAGACTTGTCATGCAGTGGTTTAAAATGAACCGTGAAACAAGTGGATTTAAGTACTTTAAAGGGGATGAAGCCATGTCAAAGATGCGGAAAACGGGGGGATACATGACAGTGGAAGTAAGTGTATTGATTCCCATTGTTCTTATGGTGTTATGGTTGTTTTTTAGTTATCTGTTTTATTTTATGAACTGTGGAATTACACAGGGAATTGTGGAAGAAGCATTGCAGAAGGCAGCGGATATAAGAATTACAGGGGCTGATTATGATACAGGGAAAATATCTTATGCCAAGTTAAATCAGAACCTGATCATAGGTAATATCATTTCTTCCAATAAAAATGGCGATACAATGGCACAAAAAGAAATCAAGGAAAAGATTAGGCAACATTTGTTTATGGCTAAAGCTGGCTCAGTGAACGTTTCTACAACATCATTAAAAACATCAGTGAAAGTAAAGATGCAGTCAAATGTGATATCATTTCAATTTCTAAGTGGGTTTGGAATTCAATTATTTGAATATGAAGGAAGTTTGGCCGCATTGGGAGATTTTGAGATGGAGCAGATCAGGGGGTGGAATACAATTGAAGGAGCAATGGATTAGGGAAGGTTTTTCAAGTTATTATGTTGTGGATAAAGGACAAAAACTTACATATGAGAAAAATATTCTGCGCTGCCATACACTTAGATGTCTTCTACCATGTGAATTTAGGATGCAGGATGGTAAGGAATATTATTATTACGAGACGGGAATTTACACAACTTTAAGAGAAAGAATCAATATGCTTGATCCAAAGTTATTCTTTGCTTATCTGATAGAATCATTTGAAGAAACAGAATCATATCTTTTGAATCTGGATCATTTGAAATTGGAATTGGAACTGTTGTTTCTTGATAAAGAAGATCATCCAGTTCTTTGCTATCTTCCAGAATATGAAAAAAATATTTTAGAACAACTTCGAAATTTTCTGGAGGAATGCATAGAAATCATTTCCACACAAGATAAGAGGAAAGTGAGATTTTATTATGAGTTTCATAGTTTTCTTGTGAAAGAGAAACCAAATATAGAACAGATGAAATCTTATTTGGAAATTCGGCCGAAAGAAAAAGTGGGAGAAAAACAGTCGAAGAAAGAAAATATGTTAGAAATAAGTAATTAATAATAATTAAACTTAAAGCAAATATTTCATTATTTTTTAGATTTAAAAACATTCCGTACAAATTATAATTATTTTTACCTTGCTTTTTTATAATGAAATAAAGAGCAAAAATAAGAACAAGGAAAAGGGAAAAAACAATTACTAAAAATAAATATTTTTGAATAAATTCTACCATTATTTCCTCCCTTGAATCATTAAATTAAATACATTATTACTATTCATAAAACTTGCTTTAACACCTTCATAATGTATTTCTTGTCCATTATACATAATATCAATTTTACCATTTACCTCGCCAATTATTGGTGTATAATCAAGCATTACAAGTAAATTATATTTTTCATCAGTTATTCTTATATATTCACAATCCTTGTAAGTTGTAAGACCTGTTTCAAGTTCAAATACATTTACAAGTATTCCCTTATTTTCCATAAGCACCTATATATAAGAATGATAATTCATCAATGAAATCATATTTACCATTTAAAATATTTTCTACGTCATTTAAAATATCTTCGATATCTACTTTGACACCGGGCATATTTGTAAATGATTCTGATGCAAATAGTGGTTGAGAGAAATAATTACGAAGTTTTCTTGTTCGATAGAAAATATTTTTATCTTCCTCACTCATTTCATCAACACCAAGTATTGCAATAACCTCTTCGAGTTCATCATATCTTGTATAATATGCTAATGCTTTCTTCAAAAGATTATAGTGTCTTTCTCCTAAAACATCAATATCTACAAGTTTTGATGTAGATTTAAATACATTAATTGCGGGATATAAACCTTTTTCACTCATCTTACGATCAAGAGTAATTTGTCCATCCATATATGAGGAAATATTTTGTACAGCTTCATCATTTAAATCATCTGCTGGAACATATATTGTTTGAAATGAAGTAATTGCTCCATCTTTAGTAGAGTTTGCACGTTCCTCAATTTTACTAATAAGTTCATTCATATTAGCCATATAACCATTTTCTACAAGGATTTCTTTAAGTTCCATTGCTATTTCACTTCGTGCTTGTATAAAACGGTATACATTATCTATAAATACAAGAGCATCTTTTTTCTTTTCATCACGAAGATATTCGGCAATAGTAAGACCTGATTCAATTGATTCACTTCTTGAAACTGGGTTTGATCCCATTTGACCAAATACTAAAGCAATTTTATCAAGTAGACCATTCTTATCCATTTCTTCGATAAGTTCTTTACCTTCCCTAGAACGTTCTCCAGCACCAATAAAGATTGCATTAGCACTTGTAGAGTTATAAATATTGTGAATAAGTTCACGAATTAGTACGGTTTTACCTACACCAGCACCACCAATTAAACCTATTTTAAATCCTCTTTGGATTGGAGCAAAGAAATCTATAATCTTTATACCTGTCCAAAGTGGTTTTGCCTCAATATCAAGGTCCTGAAGGCTTATTGTTTTATTTCTTGTAATTTTCTTTTTTTCACTTGTAAATGGTTTACCATCAACAATATTACCATAAGAATCAAATACACGACCTATTGCTCTATCAGAGTATTCTATTTCAATACCTTTAGCTTTTTTATATAGTTTTTCACCTTTTTTAAGTCCCCAGTTAGATTCAAGAGTAATACAAGTTGCTTCGACTGAAGTTAATGATACAACCTCAAAATTATATTTACCATCTTTAGTAGTAAGTATATCTCCGATTTCAAGTTCATCAGTAGATAAAATAACTTTAATGGAAACATCTAATATACTAAGTACTTTACCAACTATCATTATTTTACCTCCTTAATGTCATCAAATAGAGTTGTCATTTCCTCTTTTGTAAGAGGACTATATTTATATTGATTTAGTTTAGATAAAATCTTTTGACCTTCGATCATACGATTTTTCATATTTTCTCCTAAATCATCAAGATTAACAAGTTCATAAATATCTCTAATTTCCAAATATGAAAGTAAATCTTGTTTAATTTTAATACCAACTTTTTTCATTTCTCTAGATTGAACTGCTCCACCAAGTCTTGATACGGAAAGTCCATAATCAATTGCTGGACGTTCACCTTTATTAAATTTCTTAAGTGATAAAACAAGTTGTCCATCACAAATAGAAATAATATTCGTGGAAATATAATCGGTAATATCTCCACTTCGAGTTTCAACTACTGGAATCATTGTAATTGAACCTCCACCTATATGTTGACAACCATTTTCAAGTAGTCTTGCATGTGTATAGAAAATATCTGATGGATAAGCATCTCTTCCTGGAACCTTTTTAGCGGCCAAACTCATATGTCTATAAATATCAGCATGTTTCTTTAAATCATCAAATATTACTAGAACGTCTATTCCTTGTCTCATAAAATATTTTGCAATACTTGTCGCAGCATAAGGTGTAACATAACTTTTCGCAGGTAAATCATCAAAAAATGATGCAATTATAATTGTATAACTCATGGCTCCCATCTTAGTAAGCTCATAATAAATTTGTTTAACTTCTTTTTTTGTTTTACCAATTGCTACATAAATACAAAGCATTCTAGAGTTTTTTTGATTTGCTATCATATCAAGACAAATTTGAGTTTTACCAGTTTTTTTATCTCCGATAATAAGTTGTCTTTGCCCTTTACCTATTGGATAGAATAAATCTATACCAGCAATACCAGTTAAAAATTCTCTTTTAACTTCACTTCTTTCAACTAAAGGAATATTACCTGTTTCTACATCAAACTCTAGTAAATTATCAAACTTTTTACCACTTATTAAATCATTTCCAAATACATCTATTACTTTACCTAAACTATCCATTGAAAAAGATACTTTAAAGTTTTTATTTAGTGTATAAACTTTGTCACCGATTAAAATGGTATCATTTTGCTCTACTAAAGAAATATTAACTGTATTTTCATAGATTGCTGAAACATAACCTTTTGCTTTATTTAAAATGCTAACACTTTCAAAAAATGCAACATCCTTAAGGCCCGCTACCTCAATCATACTTCCAGTAATATTTATAACTTTACCAATAGAAAAGACATTATTTTCTTCATTAATATCTTTCATAACATCTTTTGCTATTTCATCCCACATAACACTCACAAGTCACACATCCCTTTCATTTATGCTATAATCATAAATTCTATCCTGATATTTAATTATAATTCCTTTATATATATCATCACTATAAGAAGTTTTTACATATGGATTAATATGATTATAATTCTTATTTTTATCACCAGTTATAACTTCAATAACTGGATTTGTTTTTTCTATATTAAGTTCAAAATCTAATAAAAATCTATTTAACTTAAACTTATGATGCTTTAAATAATCATAAAATACTTTATATTCATCTTCATTAAGCATTTTAGATATTTCATTTATTTGATTATCTTTATTAAGCATTTTAAGTTTGTATATTAGATTTGGACTAAATCTATCGTAAATACTTTGATAATATTTATAATTTTCATCTACTGTATTATTCTTAACAAAATCAGATATTATTTTATCTTCATCAATCTTAAATATTGCATCAACTTTATTAGCAATTTTTAAGGCATTACCATTTTCATAATCAGCATTATTATAAATATCAAGAAGTGATTTATCGATACCCTCTTTTACTTCTACCTTCTTTTTATCCTCTTCATAAAATTCATTATTAATTTTTTCTTCATTTGTTTCTTTATTTTTTTCCTCTATTTTCTTATCAAGAGCTTGCATAGTCTTAAAGTAATATTTTTGACTATCTTTATTTAAGCTCTCAATAAGTTTTTTTAGAGAAAAGAACATTATAACTGAAAGTAATCCAGTTAATATTAAAAGTAATACTATTTCCATTAGCTAACAAACGGATTTAGATATAAAAGAATGTAAATAAAGGTAAATAAGAATAATAAAAATACCGCTAAAACGACTAGAATAGTCATTATTGAATGAATGACATCATTTTTAGTCTCTGGATTTCTACCAATAGACTCGGCTATTTTACCTCCCATAATACCTAAACCAATTGATAAACCTAAGAATGTAAGACCTAAGATTATACCAACTGCTAACATTGTTGCATAAAGTACGCTTTCCATATTATCACTCCTTCTTATAAAATATATTTATATGTAGCAATTATGCCCATATTTGCACCATTAAGTGTTGCATCTTCAATTACTATTTTAGCAACCTTACCTACACCAGAATAACTAAATAAACCTGTATAACCACCATTTTTAGCAAGTTCTAAATTTAAATTACTATCCGTGGCCACTAAAACATCATCTATATAAAGATTTGCTTTTGCATAATCAATACTACCATCTACTTTCAATATATATGATACACTATTTGCACTTACTTTATCAAGTGTAATTTGTCCATTTACTGATTTTGTTTTAACTTTTATTTCATCAAATTTTTGACTTACTACATTACCATTATCTTTAAAATCATAATAGAACTCTAAGGTATATTCTTGTCCAGGAAGTAATCCTTTTATATCATATGTAGTCGAGGAAGGATCTACTGTATATCTTCCTACTTCCAAATCACCAAGTTTTACTACAATATATACACTAGTAAACTCAGTAAGAGGATCATAAACCATATATGATACAAAATACCATTCTCTCTTGTGACGATGTTGATTCGCAAAATGCAAAATTGTATTCGTTGATAGGTAATATTTTTGAGTTACAGAATGAAAACATAAATGTAATATTCAGTAACCGAAATATGATTGCAAAACCAAGGCTTGATAAATTTATAGAAACAATCAATAAATTATATGAATTTCTCCATATTTTTAAATCGGATCTGATGGGTATAGAGATTGATAAAAAAGAAAACGGCGATTTTTGGATGTGTGATTTGGTTATGGTGTATGATTCCTACAAGATTCATGCAGAATTTGAAAGTACCGGAATCAAAAAACTGATTAAATTATTTGTCTATGTAAGAGAAATGGTTCGTGGTGGAATTGTTTTTATTGATGAATTTGATTCGAACCTTCATGATGTTTATTTGTGTGCATTGTTGGAATATTTGATGGAATATGGAGAAGGACAGCTCTGTTTTACAACACATAATGTTGGACCGATGGATGTTCTGAAACAGCACAAGAAGTCAATAGACTTTTTGTCAGAGGATCATCAGATTTATCCATGGAAGACAAATGGCAACTATTCACCTTCAAAATTATACAGAAACGGTATGATAGAAGGTTCTCCGTTTAATGTAGATGCGATTGATTTTATCGGAGTTTTTGGTACAGGTGAGGAGGATGAATAGTGGGGAGGCAGTTTATTTTTGTTGTTGAGACGAACAAAAAATGTCAGTCCGACTGGATGTATATCAAGGACACGATTGAGCATTTTTATGCGTTTGATCGAACACAGGTAAAATTAAGTGTTGTATATATGGACGGACGGGGAAATTATGAGAAAAAGGAAAAAGATGTTCAAAATCTGATTTCACAATATAAGGCTGCTTCTAAGAAAAATCAATCCAGGGTAATATATTGTTTTGATTGTGATAATTTTGACACGAATGCAGAGGATGAAAATTTTCTGAAAAATGCAAAACAATATTGTGAAGAAAATGGATATGGATTTGTTTGGTTTTGCAGGGATATTGAGCAGGTATATATAGGAAAGCAGGTAGAGAAAAGTAAAAAACAAAAAGAAGCGGCGACATTTAAGGCGAAGAAGCTTATCATGGATGTGAATGCTGACAAATTGTTACAGCATCATTATCGCGTGAGCACGAGCAATTTTATGAAAATTATGGATCAATTTGATGAATTTACGCGAAAGTAGGATTATCCATGATTAGATGAGGATACAAAAAGACATGAAACCCAGAACACAAAAATCAATGGAATTATATAACACTCTCCTGAACCGTGGCTTTCCACAGGAGTTTTGTGAGCAGATTTCACTGAATCTGAACACAGACTGGACGGCACAGAGGATGCTTGGCTATTTGTCACATTACAGGAAACTTCCGATGGCGGAAATCGTGGACGAGATGCTGGCAATTCTAAGTGACCGGAACCGGATTATGCAGAAGCATGAATGGGAGAATACAAATGCGAAATGGAATGAATTTTTAAACCAGGGATTTCGAAAAGAGGATTGAAAAATAATATGAAAGAGGTTTTTTATGAGTTATTGGAAAAAATTTAAAAAGAAGTATATGGGGGATCGTGCGTTTTACCGCCATTATTTATTGCTGGCAGTGCCAATGATCCTGCAAAATGCCATCACGAATCTGGTCAGCTTTTTGGACAACATTATGGTGGGACAGCTGGGAACGGAACAGATGTCCGGTGTTGCAATCGTAAACCAGCTGATTTTTGTGTACAATCTGGCAATTTTTGGAGCGGTGTCGGCGGCAAGTATTTTTGGTGCGCAGTATTTTGGCAATGGAGATCACAGGGGACATATGCATTCGTTTCGTTTTAAGCTTTATGCGACGCTGCTTGTGTCAGGACTTACCATGTTGCTGCTGCTTACGAAGGGATCGGATCTGATTTCCCTGTATCTGACGGATACTGCGGGAAATGGAGCAACCGATGTGGCACTTCAATATGGAAAGCAGTATCTGGTGATTATGCTGGTGGGACTGGTTCCGTTTGCAGTGAACCAGGCATATGCCACCAATATAAAAGAAACGGGACAGACGCTCGTTCCGATGCTGGCAAGTTTTGTGGCGGTGGGAACCAATGCAGTGCTGGATTATCTGTTGATTTTTGGTGTGGGACCATTTCCGGAACTTGGGGTGACAGGGGCGGCACTTGCCACTGTGATTGCCCGGTATGTGGAAGCGGTTATTGTTGTCTTCTGGGCACATAGAAACCGGGAGAAGAACCGGTATCTGGAAGGGGCTTATCGCGGATTTGGAATCCCGGTGAGCGAACTGAAAACGGTACTGATCAAAGGGCTTCCCCTGATGTTCAATGAGGTTTTATGGGCGGCGGGCATGACCACCGTGACCCAGTGCTATTCTGTGCGTGGACTTGATGTGGTGGCAGGGCTGAATATTGCCACGACGATTACCAATTTGTTTAACATTGTCTATATACAGTTGGGGGCATGTATCAGTATTGTTGTGGGACAGTATTTGGGAGCCGGAGAACTGGAAAAGGCAAAAGACGCAGACAACAAGATGATTGTTTTCAGTGTCTTCTGCTGTGTGATTATGGCAGCAATCATGTTTCTCGTGGGGGGATTTTTCCCTGATATTTACAATACGACAGCGGAAATTAAGGATCTGGCTACAAAGTTTATCGCCGTTTCTGCGCTGATCATGCCGTTTTGTTCGTTTAGTCATGCATCTTATTTTACGCTTCGTTCCGGTGGAAAAACGATGGTTACGTTTTTATTTGATTCGGTGTTTACCTGGGTGGTTGTTGTGCCGGTTGCATTTTTGCTGGCACACGGTACGGGACTTGGAATTGTAAGTGTTTATTTTCTGGTACAGGCCACGGAACTGATCAAGGTCGTGATCGGATACTGCATGGTACGAAGCAACGTCTGGGTGGTAAAAATGGTATAGGTGATCAGGGATCAGAAACTCATGCTACGGCATTATTTATAAACAATTGTTAAATGTTTGAAAAATATTTGGAAAATGGACAACTTTTGTGAAAGAATCGGTTATAATAATTTCATCTGAAAATTTAACAAAAAATACATAGGAAGCGGATGGAATTATTATCATGGAACAGGAAAACAGAGTCAGAATGGAACGAATTGCAGCAGATCCACAGTCCGGGCTGTCTGCAGAGCAGGTAAAAAGAAGGTTTGCACAGGGAGAAAACAACTATAAAGTAGAGTCTTCCACGTTGTCGGTTTCGGAAATTGTGCGTTCAAATGTCTGCACATATTTTAATCTTGTATTTGCTGTGATTGCGGTTTTGCTTGCTATTGTGGGTGCATGGTCGGATATGCTGTTTCTTCCGATTATTGTGGCAAATACCTGTATTGGTATTATCCAGGAGGTACACTCCAAAAAGGTGCTGGATAAATTATCCATTCTGAATGCGCCGCATGCAGTTGTAATCCGTGACGGAAAGCGGCAGGAGATTCCGGCAGATCAGCTGGTGCTGGATGATATTGTGGAATTTTCGGCGGGAAGCCAGATTCCGGCGGATGCGAAAGTGGTATCCGGAGAACTGCAGGTGAACGAATCCCTGATCACCGGAGAGTCGGATGAAATTGAAAAACGGGAGGGGGATTCCCTGCTTTCCGGAAGTTTTGTGGTATCCGGAAAGGCATGTGCACGTCTTGAGAAGGTCGGAAAAGATTCTTATATTTCAAAGCTGACTCTGCAGGCAACGAAAAGCAAAAAGGGAGAGCAGTCAGAAATGATCCGCTCCCTGAATTATCTGATCATGGTGATGGGAATTATTATCATCCCGATCGGGATTGCCCTGTTCGTGCAGTCGTTTATTTACAATGAGGGAACGTTTCATGACAGTATCACCGGTATGGTGGCGGCTATCATCGGAATGATTCCGGAGGGACTGTATCTGCTGACAAGTGTGGCACTTGCGGTTAGTTCCGTGCGGCTGGCACAGAAGAAGGTATTGATCCACGATATGAAATGTATTGAGACGCTGGCGAGAGTCAATGTTCTTTGTGTGGATAAAACAGGCACGATCACCGAGCCGGGGATGCATGTCTATGATTTTTCTGTTCTGGATGGGGCAGATCAGCTGGAAATTTCCCAGCTGCTGGCAGATTTTGTGGCAGCGCAGGAAAAAGACAATGCGACGATGGAAGCACTCAAAGCGCATTTCTCAAACGGAAGTGGTATGCGGGCAAGGGAAGTGTATTCGTTTTCTTCGGAAACGAAGTATTCCGGAGCCGTGATGAACGATGGGAAATCTTATGTGATCGGAGCACCGGAATTTGTTCTGCGGGGGCAGTTTGCCCAGTATCAGGAACAGATTGCCACCTACAGCAGCAAAGGCTACCGTGTGCTTGTATTTGCGCAATATGAAGGGACGCTTGACCGGAAACCGCTGACAGAGCCGGTACTTCCGCTTTGTTTTGTGATGCTTGCCAATCCGATCCGCAAAGGGGCAAAGGAAACCTTTACTTATTTTGCGGAAAATGATGTTGATATCAAGGTGATTTCCGGTGACAATCCGCTGACGGTTTCCGTCATTGCGGCAGAGGCGGGGATTGTGGGTGCGGAGCGTTTTGTCGATGCATCGACTCTGAAAGAAAAAGAAGATTATTATCGCGCGGTGGAAGAATATACGGTATTCGGCCGTGTGACCCCGAGCCAGAAGCGGATGCTGGTACAGGCACTGAAAGAACATAAAAAAACGGTTGCCATGACTGGAGATGGTGTAAATGATGTGCTGGCACTTAAAGATGCAGACTGCAGCGTGGCGATGGCCTCCGGCAGCGAAGCCGCTTCTAATGTGGCACAGCTGGTACTTTTAGATTCCGATTTTTCCAGAATGCCATCGGTGGTCGCAGAGGGACGCCGTGTGGTAAATAACATTGAGCGGACCGCCGCATTGTATATTGTAAAAAATATTTTCTCCATGCTGCTTGCCATTTTCTCCGTGATTCTGATGCTGGATTATCCACTGGAACCATCACAGGTATCGCTGATCAGTATGTTTACGATTGGTATTCCGTCGTTTGTTCTGGCACTGGAGCCGAATAAGGAGCTGATCCGCGGACATTTCCTGACCAACGTACTTGTGCGGGCACTTCCGGCAGGACTGACGGATTTTATCGTAGTAAGTGGTCTGGTGATTTTCTGCCGGGAATTTCAGGTAGATCTGGATTGTCTGTCTACATCATGTACCATTCTGGTTGCAATCGTTGGTTTTATGATTCTGCACCGCATTGCAAGACCGATGAATACCGGACATATTGTAATGCTGGTTGGTGTGATTGCAGGATGGATTCTTTGCATGCTGTTTGGCAGAAGCTTTTTCGGAATTACGGGAATTTCCAAACAGTGTGAAATGCTGATGGTAATTTTTGCAATTATTACGGAACCGGTTCTTCGGTATCTGAGTCTGATTGTTGAGTGGATTTCTGCGAGATGCCGCATGATCCATGCCCGTTTTTCGAGGGCGTAAAAGTGGGGCTGGTTCTTGCATGCATATAAGGAATCGTATATAATAAAAGACATACTAGTAGAAAAGCAGGTGTGGATGTGCAGAAGAGAATCAGGCAGATAGCCGCAGGAAAATTCGAATCGGATCAGCCTTCGCTTTCTATTTCGGACGAGGAACTGTTTCTTACGGTTACAGAAGGACAGGAATATACCGGGGAATTTGAAATTACCAGTGAAAACCATATTCCGGTGAGGGGCATTGTCTACTCCACCCACCCAAGGATGGAGTGCCTGACTCCCCAGTTTGAAGGCGAAAATATACGGATTCGGTATCAGTTTCATAGTAAGGGTCTCGTTGAGGGGCAGGAGGAAAAGGGTGCGTTTGTGATTCTTTGCAATCAGAGTGTACACAGCCTTTCTTTTTGTGTATCCATATCCCGTTTATATGCGCAGACTGCCGCAGGTGCGATTCGCAGTCTTTCGGATTTTACGGCACTAGCAAAGGAAAACTGGCAGGAAGCATATCAGCTCTTTTATCACAAGAGTTTTCCCAATATTCTAAAAGCAAAAGAGACAAAAGAAAAGATGTACTATCAGGGGATTCTTGCGGCAAAACCATCGTCGCAGAATCTGGAAGAATTTTTGGTGGCAGCCGGTAGAAAAGAACAGATCCATTTTACAATTTCTGAGACAGACTGCCGGTTTGATGCGCTTACCGAAAGCCAGCAGCAGAAGATCGAAATCAAAAAGAGCGAATGGGGATATTTGGAACTTGCCATCACCTCCGATGCCGCGTTTGTACAGCCGGCACAGACGCAGATTACTTCGGAGGATTTTCTGGGGAGTACGTTTGTCCTGAAATACATCGTGGACTATGACCGGATGCATGCCGGAAACAATTATGCCAAAATTACTTTTTCCTCGGTATATGAGACAAAGGTTCTGGAGATTTATGCGCACAAAGGGGAAAAACAAAAGTCCAAAGAACAAAAAGAACATGCCAAAATCAGGGAATGTCAGTCCGGGCTGGTAGAACTGTATGAGGCATTCCGCCTGAAAAAAATTGTGACAGGTGTGTGGGCAAATGAGTCGGTAGAACGTTTAAACCAGCTGCATGCCATGCTTCCGGATCAGGTGATGTATCCGCTGATGAAAGCACAGGCACTGGTGATCAATCACCAGAAACAGGAAGCGGAGTGGATTCTTGAGGAATTTAAACGGGAATGGCCCGATCACCATACACCGGAGTGGGGGTATTATCTTTATATTATGACACTTCTGGAACGGGAACCGGCATATGTGGATCGCATGACGCATGAGATTGAAATGATTTTTCATGAAAATCCGGATTCTGCTTTGTTATTCTGGATTCTTTCGTTTCTGGAAGAGGAATATTACAACAACAGTGCGCACAAACTGCGTGCAATTGCGCACTGGGTGATGAGTGGCTGTGTTTCCCCGTACCTGTATCTGGAGGCATACGATCTGATCAGCCATGACCCGTATCTGCTCACAAAACTGGGAAGATTTGAAGTGCGGATTCTGCGCTGGGCAATCCGTCATCAGGTTCTGACGAAGGAACTGGCAGCACAGATTTTTGAAGTGGTGGAAATGAATCAGGGATTTCATCCGGTTCATTTTGAACTGATGCAGGCAGCTTACGGGACAGAGGAAAAACCGGAATATGTGGGACAGATCTGCAGTTACCTGATAAGAACCCAGCAGTTTGATACAAAATTTCACCACTGGTATGAAAAGGGAATCGGGCTTGAACTTCGGATTACCGGATTATACGAGGCTTATCTGATGTCACTGGATGAACGGGAGATTGCATCGGTTCCAAAAATTATCCGGATGTACTTTCAGTATGACAGTAATCTTCCCTATCGGAAGATGGCAATTCTTTACAACAATATCATTGCGTCAAAGGAAAGCGAACCGGAAATTTATGAACAGTATCGCCGGGTGATGAGCCGTTTTGCCATGGAACAGATCGAGCAGGAACATGTGGACGATAATCTGGCGGTGGTTTATGAGGACATGCTCGAACTGGGGCTGGTGAATGAAGAACTTGCAAAATGTCTTTCCAATATTCTGTTTGCGCATAAGCTGGTAATTATGCAGCCGCATATGGTCCGCGCGATTGTATACCAGAAGCAGATGAAAGATCCGCAGATCGTTCCGATTGTAAACGGATGTGCTTACGTGTCCCTTTTCTGCAGGGAATATGCCATTTTGTTTGAAGATGGGAAAGGCCAAAGATATATCCACAGTGTCCCGTACCGGCTGGATTCCCTGATGGATGCCGGATCGTATCTGGAGAAATGTACGGCACTGGCACCGGAGGAACTTCCGTATATTGTTTCCCATTTTGGGGAAAAGCCGGATCATCATATGTTTGATGCCAAAGAGGAAAAATTTTTCCGGAGAGTGCTGTTTGCACAGGAGCTGGATACGGAATACCAGTCGTATTTTTCCAGGGAGATTGTGCGTTATTATCAGAAAAAAGAGCAAAAATCCATGGTGGAACAATATCTGGAACAGGCAGATTATGAGCAGATGCCGCAGGCGGTGCGTCAGTATATGATGGAATCCCTTGCGAACTGGCGGATGTATGACCGGTTGTATGAACAGATGCAGGAATATGGGCTGGATCAGATCGGATCATCGGCAAAGGTTGCAGTTGCCACCTATCTGCTGGATGCGATGGAAGAGAGGGAGCAGGACGAGGAACTGCTGCTTTTGTGTACAAGTGCGTTTTTAAACAAAAAATACAATGACAGGATTCTGCAGTATCTGAGTGATTTTTATTCCGGACCGGTTGAGACCATGCTTCGTTTATGGAGAGCAGCACAGGATTTTGAACTTCGGACAAGAGATCTGGAAGAACGGATTCTTGAGCAGATGCTGTATACGGATATGGATCTTATGCAGGCACTGGAGGTATTTGCGCATTATTATGAAAGCGGTGGGCAGGAACTGATTGTTCTTGCGGTCATTACGGTATTTGCGCAGAACTATTTTGTAAAAGAAGCCGCGCTGCCAAAACAAATCCTTGCCATAATACGGAGACGGTATCAGAGCGGAAAGAAACTAAATGATGCCTGTAAACTTGCCCTGCTCAAATCGTTTTCCGGGATGTCCTCTCTGCAGGAGGCACAGTATGAAGCCGCAGATGTGCTGCTGGCAGAGTTCACCGGAAGAAATATGAATTTTTCATTTTATAAAAGACTGGACCGGCGGCTGGTACAGAAATATCATCTGTATGACAAAATTTATGTGGAACACCGGACAAACCCAAAGAAACATGTCGTGCTGCACTACAGCCGGGATGAGGACGGGGAGCAGTTTCACGAAGTGGATATGCCGAATGTCTATGCCGGTATTTTTGTGGAAACATTTGTGGTATTTTTCGGGGAGGAGATCCAGTATTACATCACCGAAGAATATAAAAATAAGGTCGTCTCGACGGAAAGCAATCGTCTGACCTGTAACGATATCTATGCACAGAAAGATGAAAGCAGGTACAATCTGATCAACCAGATGCTGATTTCAGAGACTTTATCCGATGAAGTTTCCATGTTTCAGACGATGAAACAGTACGCAGGATATGATGAGGTGACGAAAAAAGTATTTAAGCTTTTGTAAGCAGGATGGGAGAAGAGATGGAAGCCAATACCTGTTATCTTGGCATCGAACTGAACGACTCGTATGCCATGGTAAGTTATATGCAACCGAATATGGAAGAACCGGAGACGGTCAGCACGATTGCCGGCAGTGAAAATTACCGGATTCCCACGCTGCTTGCCCGACGCAAAAATGTCGGCATGTGGTATTATGGGGAAGATGCCGGAAGGATGGCAAAAACCAGTGAGGTGATTTGTGTGGATTCCCTTCTTCGCCGTGCCGCTGCATCGGAAGTGATTACCATTGCAAAAGAGAGTTATGATGCAGTAGATCTGCTGGCACTGTTTATTAAAAAAGTGATTGAACTTCCGCAGAAACTGGGAAATACTTCGCATGTGACCGGAATTGTCCTGACGGTGGATCATCTGACGAAAGAGTTGATCGGCATTTTCCGGCATGTGGCAGAACTTTTAGGATTGTCGCAGGAAACATTTGCGGTGATCGATGACAAAGAGAGTTTCTATGCGTTTGCCATGAACCAGGAGAAATCTTTGTGGATGCACGATGTGTTTTTGTTTTCTTGCGGGAAGAATGCCGTCAGTTCCTATGACCTTTTGAGGGATATGCATACGAAGCCGCAGATGATCACAATTCACGCAACCGGGGCACAGGAACTGGGAGAGGAGAAAGATGAGGCGTTTGCAAGGCTTCTGACTAACTGTTTTGCAAACCGTCCGGTATCTTCGGTTTATCTGGTCGGGGACGGGTTTGACGGAGAATGGATGAAACAGTCACTGGCAGTTCTCTGCCGGGGACGGCGCGCGTTTTTGGGACAGAATCTTTTTTCCAAAGGGGCATGCTATATGGCTCGCATCCGTGAAATGGGAGAAAACTGGCCATTCATTTACATGGGAGAAAACGAGATGAAATTTAATCTGAGTTTAAGTGTCGTGGAAAAAGAAAAAAAGAAGGTTTTAAATCTTGTCAGTGCCGGGAAAAACTGGTTTGAGATAAAAAATACATGTGAGGTGATCCTAAGCGGCACGCCGCAGGTGGAATTTTTAAAGCAGCTTCCAAGCAGCAGTACTCCCCAGATACAGACGGTGGAGCTTGAGGATCTTCCGGTTCGTCCGGACCGCACAACAAGACTCCGGATTACGGCCAGTCCGGTGGCAAATGATAAGATTGAAGTGGAAATCCGGGATCTGGGATTTGGTGAATTTTTCCCGGCTACCGGCCGGGCATGGAAAAGTATCATAATGATGGGATAAACGTATGGGTGAATTATTACTTTGTCATGAAACAATTGCGGCTCTGCCCTATTATATAGAGGAAACCGGGATAAACATATATTCCATGGAAGAACTCAGCTATTATATTTCCGGAAATGTGTATCTTTTAGATCATTCCTTCATGTGCGAGAGTTTATGTACATGGGTGGAAAAACAGATGCATCGTGTCGAACTCGCACAAAAACTCAGGGAGAATATCCGCACGGAAGGAAAATTGTCCGATTTTATTTTTGCCATATTGCAGGATACGGCATACTGTACCATGAAAGAAATGCAGGAGATCGTTTTTGCGGTCCGGCAGATGGAACAGAAGTCGGATTTTGAGCGTGACAAGATCCGGGCAGACCAGCTGATGGAGAAGGAAAAATATCTGGCAGCTATTTATCGGTATAAACATCTGCTGAATGAAGCAGATACGAAAGAAACCAGTGAGGTTCTGCGGGGAAATCTCTGGCATAACCTCGGAACGGCGTATGCACGTCTCTTTTTGTTTGAAGAGGCAGGGCGCTGCTTTGAGAAGGCATATGCATTGAATAAACAAAAGGAATCTCTCCGGGAGTGCCTGATGTGCTGCCGCTGCAGGCATGATGAGGAAGCGTTTGCGGAAATTGCAAAAAGATATCAGGTGGAGGAGAGAAATCAGCAGGAAATCAGAAATGAAATTTCCATCGCATGTAAGAGCGAAAAACTCGAACAGTTTGAATCCCATCTGGAAGAATTGGCGCAGCGGACCGGGGGTGCCCAAAAGGGGAAGGCAAGGAAAGAAGTAATGGATGTGATTGTTCAGTGGAAGAAAGATTATCGAAGGAGCTGCAAGGTATAACATATGATTTTTTCAAATTTATTTCATAGAAAAAAGAATAAAGAAAGTGAGACAGGAAGTTTCTCACAATATGATCAGAGCGAGTATGCAAAACTTGAGACAAAAAACATTGTAAAAGAATTGAATCTGTCGGACGCGGCGCAGGCAAAGAAATATGTAGTGGATTTGTGTAAGCAGATGATTCAGGCGTCTAAGGATATTGAAGACAGTAAATCGGAATATCAGCTGGTGACAAATTATCTGACAGATATTCAGATTCTCGAAGACCTGACGGACGCAGAGCGTAAACCGATTCTTGAGTGCGCCACACAGGTCGCAAAGCTGGAAAAGCAAAGAACCGATTTCCTGAAAACCAAACGCCGGCTGACAGATACGCAGTTTGCGCAGATGCAGGAGGAAGAAGAGAATCTTCCGGGAGTGATCCGCCGGCTGAAAGCCAATGAGGCAGATCTGGATGCCATCAAGAGAAATATGGCATATCTGGAAGGAAAAAAACTGGAATGGTCCATGCAGCGGTCAGATTCCGCAAAGGTACAGAAAGTAACCCGTACCGCAGCATGCTATCTGTTAGCTGTATTTATTACGTTGTTTGTTTTTGTGGGAATACTTTCCTGGTATCTGAACAGGGATCTGCAGCTAGTTTTCACCATTATGGGATTTGCAGCTGTGGGAGCGGGCGCGTTTATTTTGATCCGTTATCAGGATTCCACAAGAGAGATCCGTCAGGCGGATGTCAACCGCAATCAGGCGATTACTTTGGAGAACCGGGTAAAGATCCGCTATGTCAATACGAAAAACGCGGTGGATTTCATCTGTGAAAAATATCATGTCCGCAATGCGAAAGAACTGGAATTTTTATATGGACAGTATCAGGAGGAAGCGCGGGAAAAGGAAACATTCCGTAAAACCAGTGATGATCTGGATTATTATACGCAAAATCTTCTGCAGTATCTGACACGGCTGCGGATGTATGATACCCGTGTATGGCTGACACATGCAAATGCGCTGGTCGACAGCCGGGAGATGGTAGAGCTGAAGCATGAACTGCTGACAAGGCGGCAGAAACTGCGGGCACGTATGGAGTACAGTGTGGGAAGTATCCATGAGATGAAGGGTGAGGCTCTCAAAAATATGAGCAAGCTCGGAAACAATGCTTATCAGCTGGAGCAGATCATCCGCAAGATTGAAGCGATGAATCCGGTATTTAAGTAAAAATAATAGTGATTTATTGCGTTTTCTTTTGAGATAGCCGCCCGGTGTGAAAGGGGCGGCTATCTCCTGTCTTATCGTGTAGCGTTTTGCATACAGTCAAAATTGGGATTGAAAGCATAGTAGTTTTTGCTGTCCAGTTCTTCCTGCAGCAGACGAAGAGCCTCGCCAAAACGCTGAAAATGCACAATTTCACGCTCGCGCAAAAAGCGGATTGGATCAGCAACTTCCTGATCTTTTGCCAGACGCAGTATATTGTCATACGTTTTTCTTGCTTTTTGTTCTGCTGCCATATCTTCCACCAGATCAGCAATGGCATCACCACTTGACTGAAATTCGGTAGCGGAAAATGGAACTCCACCCGCAGCCTGCGGCCAGACACCTGCGGTGTGATCAATATAATATGGTGCAAATCCGGAAGCTTCCAGTTCTTTGGCGGAAAGTCCGCGCGTCAGCTGACGGACAATCGCACCAATCATTTCGAGGTGAGCAAGTTCCTCGGTTCCGATGTCAGTAAGTACACCGGCAATCCGCGGATTTGCAAAAGAAAACCGCTGGGCCAGATAGCGCATGGAAGCTCCCATTTCGCCATCGGGACCACCGTACTGACTTATAATAAAAGATGCCATCTTAGCATTTGGTGTTGAAATGGAAATCGGATATTGCAGTCTTTTTTCATAATTCCACATAGCTTATTTCACTCCTTCCCATGGCATTGGACCGTCATTCCAGTCCCAGTCCTCCAGCGGCTGGCTGCCAAATGCGGACAACGGTTCGAAACGTTCCTCGTATGTCTTTTTAGCTGAATTGTATAATTCGTTGCACTGATTGTAATAAGAGAGTGCCTGTGCGTCATCCGGATGGGTGTCCAGATAAAGAAGCATATCATAGGCACAAAAGCCCAGTGCCATAACCCAGCGGTACAATTCCGACCGGTTCATTGGCTGAGAAGATGGTCTTGTCATCGCCGCCGCCCTCCCTGCATCATATTCATATTGCATTTTCCGGTAAATGGTTTATCCAGTTCCGGAAAAATTGTGCCTGCAGCAAGCCCGCGCATGGGATCGTAGGTTTTGCCGAACGTCTGCCAGGGAACGTAGCACATGCCCGGTACCTGGTGTTCACAATTGTCTGTTTCCGGCATGGAATTAATGGTTGCATTCATGGATTTCTTTTTCCTTTCTGATCAGCATATACTGTATGATATGTTTCGTTTGCGTTATGTGTGTATTTGTTATATAATAAAACACATGACAGAATAAGGAGAGAAACGCAATGAGTAAAGTAAGAACAAGATTTGCACCAAGTCCGACAGGAAGAATGCATGTGGGAAATCTTCGTACGGCATTGTATGCATACCTCGTAGCAAAGCATGAGGGCGGAGATTTCATCTTAAGAATAGAAGATACCGATCAGGAGCGTTATGTGGAAGGCGCGGTAGATATTATTTACCGCACCCTGCAGAAAACAGGCCTGATCCATGACGAGGGACCGGACAAGGATGGCGGCTGTGGACCATATGTACAGAGTGAGCGCCAGGCACAGGGCATTTATTTAAAATATGCAAAAGAGCTGATCGATAAAGGCGAGGCCTATTATTGTTTCTGTGACAAGGAGCGCTTAGAGGGACTCAAAAAAGTAGTTGCCGGAAAAGAAATTCATGTATATGACAAGCACTGTCTGCATCTTTCCAAGGAGGAAGTAGAGGAGAAACTTGCCGCAGGCGTACCGTATGTCATCCGTCAGAATAACCCGACGGAGGGAACGACAACGTTCGAGGATGAGATTTACGGAGATATCACCGTGGACAATGCAGAACTGGACGATATGATCCTGATCAAGTCCGATGGATATCCGACTTACAATTTTGCAAACGTGGTGGACGATCATCTGATGGGAATTACCCATGTTGTCCGTGGAAACGAGTATCTTTCCTCTTCCCCGAAGTACAATCGTCTGTATGAGGCATTTGGCTGGGAAGTACCGGTATATATCCATTGTCCGCTGATTACGGATGAAAATCATCAGAAGCTGTCAAAACGATGCGGACATTCTTCGTTTGAAGATCTGGTAGAGCAGGGATTTCTGACAGAGGCGATCGTGAACTTTGTTGCATTGCTTGGATGGAGCCCGGCAGATAACCAGGAGATCATGACACTCGAAGAACTGGTAGAAAAGTTTGATTACCATCATATGAATAAATCACCGGCAGTCTTTGACTATACCAAGTTAAAATGGATGAACGGGGAATACATCAAAAAAATGGACTTTGACAAGTTCTACGGGATGGCACTTCCGTATATCAAAGAAGTGATCACCAAAGATTATGATCTGAAGAAGATTGCACATATGGTACAGACCCGTATCGAGATCTTCCCGGATATCAGGGATCACATTGATTTCTTTGAGGAACTTCCGGAATATGATGTGGCAATGTACACGCACAAGAAAATGAAGACAAATGCACAGACTTCTCTTGAAGTGTTGCAGGAGATCCTTCCAGTCTTAGAGGCTCAGGAAGATTACAGCAACGATGCATTGTATCAGACACTTCTTAAGTATGTAGAGCAGAAAGGCTGCAAGAACGGATATGTTATGTGGCCGATCCGTACGGCAGTATCCGGCAAGCAGATGACACCGGGCGGTGCCACCGAGCTTATGGAGGTTCTTGGAAAAGAAGAGTCTCTTGCCCGTATCCGTAAAGGAATCGAGCTCCTTTCTCAGGCACAGTAGAACATTCTCACGGGAGAACGAATGAACTATAATAAATCCCAGCAGCAGGCCATCCGCCATAAGGATGGCCCGATGCTTGTTCTGGCAGGTCCCGGTTCCGGGAAAACTGCGGTAATTACCCAAAGAACGAAACAGTTAATTGAATATGAGAACATAGATCCGTCCAATATTCTTGTGATTACCTTTACGCGTGCAGCGGCACAGGAGATGAAGCAGCGTTTTCTTGCAGCGACAGGAGAAGAGAGAACGAAAGTGACCTTCGGTACGTTCCACGCCATATTTTTCATGGTGTTGAAGCTGGCGTATCATTTTGATTCCGGAAATATTATATCGGAGGAGCAGCGATATCAGTTTATGCGGGAGATTCTGTCTTATCATCATCTGGAATACCGGGATGAAGGGGAATTTATCGGGGATGTTTTAACGGAGATCAGCCGTGTGAAAAATGAGCAGATTCCGCTGGAACATTTTTATTCTTCCAGCTGTGGGGAGGAGGTTTTCCGGAAGATTTACCGGGAATATGATGAGCGGCTCAAAAGGAACCGCCTGATTGATTTTGATGATATGCTGACATACACATATGAGTTGTTTTCCCAGCGGAAGGATATTCTTTCGGCATGGCAGAAAAAGTACCGTTATATTCTGATCGACGAATTTCAGGATATCAATCTGATCCAGTGGAAGATCATGTGTATGCTTGCCGCACCGGAAAATAATCTCTTTGTAGTGGGAGATGATGATCAGTCCATCTATCGGTTCCGCGGTTCGAAGCCGGAAATTATGCTGGGATTTCAAAAGATATACCCGCAGGCAAAGATTGTGAATCTTGAAGTAAATTACCGGTGTGAGCCGCCGATTGTGGAGGCAGCTATGCGCCTGATCGCACACAATGAAGAACGTTTTCCGAAAAAGATCCGTGCCGGAAAAGCCGGGAAACAGAAGGTGCGTTTTCAGTACTTTGAGGACTGCTATAAAGAGAATGCATTTTTGGCAGAAGATATCCGGCAGACTGTGCAAAATGGGGTTCCGCTTTCGGAAATCGCAGTACTGTTTCGGACAAACATGCAGCCGCGTGCCCTGATGGAATATATGGTTTCTGCCAATCTGGCATTTCAGACGAAAGACCGGATTCCGGATATCTATGAGCACTGGATTGCCCGTGATTTTTTCACTTATATCCGCATCGCACAGGGAAGTGACAGCAGAGCCGATTTCCTTTCTATTATGAACCGGCCGAAGCGGTATATCGGCAGGGACAGCCTGCCCGATGAAACGGTATGTTTTGATGAGTGGGTGAAATTATATGAGGAGCAGCCGTGGATCGCGGAGCGGATCGAAAAGCTGTGGTATGATCTGAAACATTTATCCCGTCTGAGCCCTTATGCGGCAATCAACTATATCCGGCGGGGAATCGGGTACGATGATTATCTGGCAGAGTATGCCGAATACCGGAATGCGAATAAAGAAGATTTTTATGAAGTGGCAGATGAAATCCTTGCGAGTGCCAAAGGGTACCGTACATTTGAGGAATGGTTTGCACATATAGAAGAATACCGGCAGGAGTTAAAGAGACTGGCGCAGGAAAAGCGCAGGAATCAGAATGCTGTGACATTTGCAACACTGCACAGCGCCAAGGGGCTGGAATTTACAAAAGTGTATCTGATTGACGTCAACGAGGGCGTAATGCCTTATAAGAAAGCAGTATTAAAGCAGGATGTCGAGGAAGAACGGCGTTTGTTTTATGTGGGAATGACCAGAGCAAAGGAATCCCTGACAATCTGTTCGGTAAAAAAAATGCGTGGCAAAGAGGTGGAACTGTCGCGTTTTATCAAAGAAGTCGGTAAAGAGCCGTAAAAAACCTGCATCGGGTATTCGATGCAGGTTTTTATAAAAGTTATTCCTCGTCTTCGAGTGCATTGAAGTAGTCATCATCGAGCATTTCATCGAAGCGGTCAGCAGCGGCTTCGTACTCGTCGTCATCCGTGATGCTGTCGATCTGTGGAATGCCATCCTCATCCTCCGCATAGCGGTAGAGATAAACGGTGCCTTCATCCGGATCGGAGCCGTCCGGATTGAGTGGCATCAGTGCGATGTAGTCCTGTTTGTTTACCTCAAAAATAGTGAGAATTTTACATTCTACTTCGCCTTCATCCAAATCAAGTGTTACACGAATATCTTCAATCTCATCCGGGGTAACGGGTGTTGCTTTTTCTTTATCTTCCATAAGATACCTCTTTTCTTAATCGTTTTTGTGTCTTTTATCATTATAAGCGAGGAGTAAGGAGCTTGTCAATTCGAAAAAGTGATATACAAAGTTTTTTAAAAAGGGTATAATGAAAAACATGAAAATACGAGATACGAAAAAACGAACAGACAATAGAAGGATCAGAGAAGGAGATTACGCAAAACCGGGAGTGACGATTCAGGGAGAATGGACCACTTTTACGTTTGATGCGGAAAAAGAGGACAGCTGTTTTGTGGTACTTAAGGATATGCAGACCGAAAAAGAAGAAAAAATAGCTGTTCCGGCAGAATACTGCATGGGATCGGTGCGCTCTGTCGCAGTGGCAGATCTGCATCTGGAACATCTGATTTACGATTTTAAGATCAATGGAAAAAAGGTAATGGACCCGTGCGCACACGCCATCATGGGGCGGCAGGTCTGGAATGACAGTTCACGCAGCCGGCAGCAGTATGAGGTGCATGGGGCATTTGATGTGCAGGAGTTTGACTGGGGGGAGGATGTATGTCCGGAAATACCGAGAGAACAGATGATTATGTACAAGCTGCATGTGCGTGGTTTTACGATGGATTCCGGTACCAGAAGTGTTCCGGGGACATTTCGTGCGCTTATGAACCGGATTCCCTATCTGAAGAAACTCGGTGTGACAACGATCGAACTTATGCCGGTATATGAGTTTGAGGAAATTGAACTGCCGAAGCAGCAGAAACTTCCGGAATATATCCGTTGGAAAGAAAAACAGACGGATCAGATCCGCCCGGCAGAAAAAATAAAAAAGGTTCCGCGCAAAGTGAATTACTGGGGATATGAACCCGGAAATTATTTTGCGGTGAAGGCATCGTATGCTGCCGATCCGCTGCATGCTTCCCGGGAATTCAGGATGCTGATCCGCCGTCTGCACGAAAACGGCATGGAATGTGTGATGGAGATGTATTTTCCGGAGAAAGTGAATCATAATCTGATTTTAGAAGCGCTTCGTTACTGGGTGCGGGAATACCATGTGGACGGAATCCATCTGCTTGGAGAACATCTGCCCATTACAGCGATCGTGCAGGATGGAATGCTCAGCCGTACCAAGATTTTTTATGTGGATTTTGAGGAAAAAGCATGTGCGGCAAGCCGGAAGTATCCGAATCTGTATATTTACAAAGAGGAGTATCAGTATCCGATCCGGCAGGTCTTAAACCATATCAATGGAAATATGCGTGATTTTGCCGATCAGCAGAGAAAACAGGGGGCTTTTTTAGGCTATATCAATTATATAGCAAGCAACAACGGGTTTACGCTTGCAGATCTGTTTATGTACAACGATAAACACAATGAGGAAAATGGAGAGCAGAATCTCGATGGGAGTTCCTGGAATTTCAGCAATAATTACGGCGTGGAGGGACCGACCAGAAAGCGTTATATCAATGCGCTGCGGAAATTAAACTGGAGAAATGCGGTTCTTATGCTTATGCTGGCACAGGGGGTTCCTCTGTTGTGGAGCGGTGATGAGATGGGAAATTCCCAGAACGGAAATAATAATGCATACTGTCAGGATAATCCCACCGGCTGGGTGAACTGGAAGAATGAGAAGTCTCATCGCAGACAGATCGAATTTCTGCAGCAGGTAATTGCGTTTCGAAAAGAACATACGGTGCTTTCAAATCCGATGCCATTCCAGTTTTCGGATTATAAATCGCTGGGGTATCCGGATCTTTCCTATCACGGGACAAGTGCGTGGATGTTAGAACCGACACCGGATCATCTATGCCTGGGAATGCTTTATTGCGGGGCTTATGCCCAAAACGAAAAAGAGCCGGATGTCTATGTCGCCTATAATTTTCTTGCCGCGGCAACGGAACTGGCTTTGCCTAAACCGCGAAAAGGGAAAGAATGGGTTGTCTGTATTGACAGCGGAGAAGAGGATGCTGCGTTTTTGGACGCACCAAAGCCCGTAAGCGGAGGAAAAATCATTCTCCGGCCACAGACCATCTGTGTGCTGGAGAGCAGGGAGATGAAAAAACATGGGTAATGCATGGAAACATTTTTGCACAATTACACATCACAAAAATCTGGTGCTTGTGGGTTGCTTTAAGATCGGACTATACAGGCAGGGGCTGCTGCATGATCTTTCAAAATATTCTCCGACGGAATTTCTGGTCGGTTGCAAATATTATCAGGGAACCATGAGTCCGAACAATGCAGAGCGGAAGGAAAAGGGGTATTCCATGGCGTGGCTGCATCACAAAGGACGCAATAAACACCATCTCGAGTACTGGATTGATTATGATATTTCAAAAGAACCGGGGAAAGAACATTCGGGGATGGCAGGAATGAAAATGCCGGTGTGCTACGTGGCGGAAATGTTTGTTGACAGGATCAGTGCATCCAAAAACTACCAGAAAGACAAATACACGGACCGGAGTGCACTCGATTACTATATGCACGGCAGATCGCATTATCTGATCCATCCGGATACCGAGGCACTGATCCACTATCTTTTACTGATGCTGGCAGTGCGGGGGGAGAAGGAAACATTTGCATTTGTAAAGAATGAGGTACTGAAAGGAAACGTTCCTTATGAGAGGGAAAGCCTGACCCGGCGCATACAGGAACTGGCACCGGAAGAAAAAATATAAAAGGGAAAAGCACAGAATGCCTTCTGCTGACATAGAATATTAGAAAGCTGTTGGAAAAGGTGCTGTGTGAAAACATTTTTGGTTCCCCTGACACAGGAAGAGGAAACAGACTGTCTGTGCAGATTAAAAAATGGCGAGCAAGGGGCAAAGGAAGAACTGGTGTTGCACAACATGCGCCTGGTAGCCCATGTCGCAAAAAAATATGTCAGTTCGGAAGAAGAACAGGAGGATCTGATTTCCATCGGAACGATCGGACTGATGAAAGCAGTAGACAGTTTCCGGCCGGAATACGGAAATAAATTTGCAACGTATGCCATCCGGTGTGTGGACAATGAATTGCTGATGCATCTGCGATCAAAGAAAAAACAGCGCAAAGAAGTTTCTATGTTTGAACCGATTGGTACAGACAAAGAAGGAAACCAGATTCAGCTTGTCGATGTGCTGGAGTTTCATGATAAAAATGTAGCAGATGAAGTGACAAAAAGGGAGCAGATGAAAAAAATCTGTACCTTTATGAATGATGTGTTAAGCGAGAGAGAAGCATTTATCATTCGGCGAAGATATGGAATCGGAGGAAATCAGGAACTGACCCAGAGAGAAATCGCGCGGGCACTTGGAATTTCCCGTTCCTATGTTTCCAGGATTGAAAAGAGAGCACTGGAAAAACTTAAAAAAGTGATAAGCGAATAAAGTCGTTGCAAAAAGATGCATTTTATGATAAGGTAAATGCATCTTTTTTCATGCATGTGTCTGTGCAAAATTCCCATTTGTTGGAATGAGGTGAATATGTATAGCCAAATCAGGACATCCATGCTGGATGGAATCTGCGCAATGCCGGTACAGGTAGAGGTGGATATCAGCATGGGAATGCCGGTGTTTGATATGGTAGGATATCTTTCTCCGGAGGTGCGGGAGGCGAAGGAACGAGTGCGTACGGCGCTTCACAATTGCGGAATTCTTCTGCCTGCAAAGCGGATTACCGTAAATCTTTCTCCGGCAAATATAAGGAAAACCGGAACCGGATTTGACCTGCCGATTGCGGTTGCACTGCTGGTTGCCATGGGGCTGGTAAAACCGGAGAAGTGCGCGGACACGATTTTTTCCGGGGAGTTGAATTTAAGTGGACAGTTACTGCCGGTCCGGGGAATTCTGCCGATGGTTTCGGATGGAGTAAAGGAAGGAATTCATAAATTTGTTGTTCCGGCGGATAATCTTATGGAAAGCCGTCTGGTGCAGGGGGCGGATGTCTGCGGATTTCCTGCATTGGAATCGGTGATCGGCTATCTGCAGGATGGCGGTTATAAAGAGCCGGCATATGCAGGCCGGCGGCAGAACAGATCCCATGGGGTGCCGGATTTTTCCGAAGTAAACGGGCAGCAGTTTTTGAAACGGGCAGCGGAAATCGCAGCGTCCGGAATGCACAATATGCTTATGGTCGGGCCGCCGGGAGCCGGAAAAACCATGATCTCCGAGCGGATGGCTACAATCCTGCCGCCACTTACAAAAAAAGAGCAGCTGGAGGTTTCAAAAATATACAGTGTCTGCGGTCTGCTGGCAGACTCCCGGACACTGTTGCAGGAACGGCCGTTTCGCAGTCCGCATCATACGGTCAGCATGGCAGGGCTTGCCGGCGGTGGACGAAGTATCCGGCCGGGAGAGATTTCACTGGCACATCATGGTGTGCTTTTTCTGGATGAACTCCCGGAATTTTCCAAATCAACGATGGAAGTGCTGCGTCAGCCGTTGGAGGAACATCAGATTCATTTGACGCGCGCGGTCGGCAGTGTGACCTATCCATCGGATTTTTTACTTCTGGCATCTATGAATCCATGCAATTGCGGATATTATCCGGACCGGAATCGGTGCAGATGCACACAGGCATCCCTGCAGCGGTATTTTGACCGGATTTCCCAGCCGCTCATTGACCGCATGGATCTTTGTGTGGAAGCGCCGATGGTTACTTATGAAGAACTGACGGGAAACGGTAATAATGAGAGTTCAAAGACCATCCGGGACCGGGTGTGTGAGTGTCAGGAACGCCAGATTTTTCGATTCAAAGACGAAAATTTTTCTCACAACAGTGGAATTCCGGCCGCAAAATTAAACCAGTTCTGCCGGCTGGGAGAAAAAGAGCAACGGTATATGGAAAAAATGTTTCATAAACTGTCACTTACTGCGCGCACCTACCATAAAATCCTCCGGGTGGCACGAACAATTGCCGATACACAAAAGGCGGAAAACATCCGTGTCTGTGATCTGACAGAAGCTGTGTGTTACCGGAGTATCGGGGATAAATTCTGGGGAGGTATGCAAAGATGAGCATGTATGCGTACTGGCTTGCAAATACCGGACTGACCGTACATAAACTGACGGGTCTTATGACAGAAGGAATCGGTGCGGAAGAACTGTATGCCTTGCAGGAATCCCAAATGAAAAAAATCCGGGTTCTGGATGAAAAGGATGTGGAAAAAATCACACAATCCAGGCGGCACTGGGAGGTACAGGAGCGCTGGGGAAAACTGCAGGAGGAAGGAATCGGTTTTGTCTGCGTGGAAGAAGCACGGTATCCGCAAAAGCTCCGCCAGATTTTAGCAGCGCCTTATGCGCTGTATTATATTGGCAGGCTGCCGGAAGAAACGCGAAAGAGTGTGGCAATTGTCGGGGCGCGGACAAGAAGTGCCTATGGAAGCCAGATTACAGGGAAACTGGCGAGGGCACTTGCACAGAACCGGATGGATATCATCAGCGGCATGGCGATGGGGATTGATGCTGATGCGCATAGCGGAGCACTGGAAGAAAACGGGGATACCTATGCGGTACTGGGCTGTGGCGTGGATGTGTGTTATCCGAAAAGAAACCGGTATTTATATGAAAAAATGCAGGATCGGGGAGGTATTTTGTCGGAATATCCGCCGGGCACACCGCCGCTGCCGGGATATTTTCCGCAAAGAAACCGTATCATAGCCGGACTTGCGGATTACGTGATTGTGATGGAGGCAAGAAAAAAGAGCGGATCGCTGATTACTGCGGACTATGCCATGGAACAGGGAAAGGAAGTGTATGCCCTTCCCGGGAGAGTTACGGATGCCCTGAGCGAAGGAACCAACCATCTGATCCAGCAGGGCGCCGGCATTTTTGTAAGTGTGGAAGATTTCCTGCAGGAACTGCAATTACAGCCCCAAAATATAACGACACAAATAGACTTTAGAAAAAATCTTCTTGAAAAAGACGAATCGTTGGTGTATGCTTTATTAGATTTTTATCCGGTGGGTCTTGGAACCCTGATCGAAAAAAGTCCCTATGGTCTGGTAGAAATTCTGCCGGTTTTAGAGAGGCTGGAACAGAAAGGGTTCATTCAGGAGACCATTCCGAATTATTATATAAAAACAATTTAGATGATATAAGGAGCACCAAATGGCAAAGTATCTGGTAATCGTGGAGTCACCGGCAAAGGTGAAGACGATTAAAAAATTTCTGGGAAAAAATTATGAGGTCATGGCAAGTAACGGGCATGTGAGAGATCTTCCGAAGAGTCAGCTCGGATTTTCTCCGGAAAATGATTTTGAGCCGAAATATATTACGATTCGTGGAAAGGGAGAGATTCTTGCAAAGTTAAGAAAAGAAGTAAAGAAAGCGGATAAAATTTATCTCGCAACTGACCCGGACCGTGAAGGAGAGGCAATTTCCTGGCATTTAACCAAGGCGTTGAAACTGGACGACAAAGATGTCAGCAGAATCAGTTTTAACGAAATTACAAAAACAGCGGTAAAAGCATCCTTAAAGACACCGCGTGAGATTGATATGGATCTGGTTGATGCACAGCAGGCGAGACGTATGCTGGACCGTATGGTTGGTTACCGGATCAGCCCGTTGTTATGGGCAAAAGTAAAAAGAGGGCTGAGTGCCGGTCGTGTACAATCCGTTGCTTTACGGATTGTGTGTGACCGTGAGGAAGAAATTGATGCATTTATTCCGGAGGAGTATTGGTCTTTAGAGGCAAGCCTCCTGCCGGAAGGTGAGAAAAAACCGATTACAGCAAAGCTGCTGGACAAAGGCGGCGAAAAGTTTGAGATTTCTTCCGAGGAACAGATGAATCAGGTGCTTGCGGAATTAAAAGGCAAAGAATTTAAAGTCTGCGATATGAAAAAGGGAGAGCGCACAAAAAAAGCGCCGCTTCCGTTTACAACCAGTACTTTGCAGCAGGAAGCTTCCAAAGCGCTGAATTTCCCGATCTCGAAGACGATGCGGATTGCACAGCAGCTGTATGAAGGTGTGGATATCAAAGGACAGGGAACGGTCGGTATCATCACCTATCTGCGTACGGATTCCGTTCGTATTTCGGAAGAGGCGGATGAAGCAGCGCGTGCCTTTATTTCCGAAAGCTACGGAGAGGAATATTTGTCTGATGGAGAAGGAAGCAAGAAGAGCAATGCAAAGATTCAGGATGCGCACGAAGCGATCCGTCCGACCGATATTAACCGTATTCCGTCCGAGATTAAAGAGTCGTTAAGCCGGGATCAGTTCCGTTTGTACCAGCTGATCTGGAAACGCTTTGCCGCAAGCCGTATGGCAAACGCAAAGTATGAGACAACAACCGTTAACATTGCAGCGGGAGATTATACATTCCGCGTTTCTACTTCCAAAGTAGCTTTTGACGGATTTATGCTGGCCTATACGGAAGCAGATGACGAAAAGCAGGAAAAACAGGTACTTTTAAAATCAATTGATAAAGATACAAAATTAAAACTTGAAGAATTTGATCCGAAGCAGCATTTTACACAGCCACCGGCACATTATACGGAAGCTTCGCTGGTAAAAACACTCGAAGAACTCGGAATCGGACGCCCAAGCACCTATTCCCCGACCATCACAACGATCATTGCCAGACGTTATATCACAAAGGAAAATAAGAACCTTTATGTGACAGAGATCGGTTCCGTTGTCAATTCCATTATGAAGGAATCTTTCCCGACTATTGTAGACGAACATTTTACTGCAAATATGGAATCTCTTTTAGACAGTGTTGCGGAAGGACATTTAAACTGGAAAACGGTTGTTGCGAATTTTTATCCGGATCTGGAAGAGGCTGTGCAGGCCGCGGAAAAAGATCTCGAAAAGATTACCATTGAAGATGAAGTGACGGATGAAATCTGTGAAGTGTGTGGCCGCAATATGGTAATCAAGTATGGACCGCATGGAAAGTTTCTGGCATGTCCGGGATTCCCGGAGTGCCGGAATACCAAGCCATATTATGAAAAGATTGGTGTCGCATGTCCGAAATGCGGAAAAGACGTGGTCATCAAAATGACACGCAAGGGCAGAAGATACTATGGATGCATTGATTATCCGGAATGTGATTTCATGAGCTGGGGGCGTCCGGTGGAAAAGAAATGTCCGCGCTGTGGAGGCTATATGGTAGAAAAAGGAAACAAGCTTGCATGTGCGGATGAACATTGCGGTTACACGGAAGCAAAAGAAAAAGAAACAGAATAGTCGTAAATTTTTCAAAAAATATTGAATTGTCTGATAAATAGTGCTACACTCATGGTATCTGTGATAAAGACAGGAGGAAAAACATGAGTGTTCAACTTCTAGACAAGACAAGAAAAATAAATAAACTGCTTCATAACAATAATTCGTCTAAGGTGGTATTTAACGATATCTGTGAAGTCCTGACAGGAATTCTTGATTCCAACATCCTTGTAATAAGCAAGAAGGGAAAGGTTTTAGGTTCCAGTGTATGCAAAGGGGTTGAGGAACTGCAGGAACTGATCGTGGATGAAGTCGGCGGATATATTGATGCAGAACTCAATGAGCGTCTTCTAGGAATCCTTTCCACAAAAGAGAACGTAAATCTGGAAACACTCGGATTCGGAGATGAATCCAAAAAGTACCGGGCCATCATTACCCCGATTGACATTGCCGGGGAGCGGCTGGGAACCTTATTTGAATACCGGTGCGAAACGGAATATGACATTGATGACATTATTCTGACAGAGTACGGAACAACGGTGGTAGGACTGGAAATGATGCGTTCTGTAAACGAAGAGAGTGCAGAGGAAGCGAGAAAGGTTGCAATCGTAAAATCTGCGATCAGCACACTTTCTTTCTCGGAACTTGAGGCAATCACCCACATCTTTGATGAACTGGATGGCAATGAGGGAATTCTTGTTGCAAGCAGAATTGCGGATCGCGTGGGAATTACCCGTTCCGTGATTGTAAATGCACTTCGTAAGTTTGAGAGTGCGGGCGTGATCGAATCGCGTTCTTCCGGCATGAAAGGAACTTACATAAAGGTTGTCAATGATGTGGTTTTCGATGAACTTGCAGAACTGAAAAGAAAAAATGCAAAATAAAGGATGGAACCGAGAGGACAGCAAAAGGACTTGTATGTAAATATAAGTCCTTTTTTGTCATTTTATGTAAAAAACTACTTGTATTTTGCTTGATTTATACTATAATTAGTATGATACGATAATTGGGAATACTAGATAAGGAGGCACAAAATTGCTAAGTACAGATGCTTTCAATTATGTGAATGTTCTGGATAAAGCTGCCGATGCGAGCTGGAGCAGGGAGAACATTCTGACTAACAATATTGCAAATGTAAACACTCCGGGATATAAGAGAAAAGACTTAAATTTTGAAAATACATTAAAAACAGAACTGGGCCGCTGCAAGCATGAGTCCCTGGATTCGAAAATGAAAGACGTGGATCTTTCCAGACTGAATCCATCGGTTTATGTGGACAGTTCCAATTACTCCTATCGGCTGGATGGAAGCAATGTAGATATTGACACGGAAGAAGTGGAGCTGGCATCCGAACAGATCCGCTATCAGGGAATTACAGCCGGAATTAACGGACAGTTTGACCGTATGCGTTCCGTGATTAAGTAAGGGGGAAAGATAAATGGCTTTATTTCAGGCGTTTAATATCAGCGCGTCAGGCATGACCGCAGAACGGTTTCGTACCGATATCATTGCGGAGAACATTGCAAATGTAAATACAACATCAACAGAGAGCGGCGGTCCGTACCGACGCAAAATTGTAAATTTTGCAGAACGGAAAGTTACCCCGTTTTCCCAATATTACGCAACTGCATCGCAGAATCCGGCAATCGGAAACGGTGTAAAAGTAACTTCCGTAAAGGAAGATACGGAAACAGATTTCGTGAAAGAATATGATCCTTCCAATCCGGATGCGGATGCGGACGGATATGTATCCTATCCAAATGTAAACACGGTCACGGAAATGACCAATCTGATCGATTCTACCCGTGCATATGAGGCAAATGCGACTGCATTTGATGCCACAAAGAGTATGGCAACCACGGGACTTTCCATAGGAAAACAATAATAAAAAGTAAGTTATACGAGAGAGGACAAAAGCATGGATATCACACAATTGTCTGGAGTTTCTTCTGACTATCTGAATACATTCGCAAAAAAAGAGGCACTTGTTCCGGGAGACGATGACAGTTTCAGCGCGGTGCTTTCAACAGCGATGAAATCAGTAGATGAAACCAATGACCTGCAAAATACCGCGGAGTCGGAAGAAGTACGGTTCGCACTTGGGGAAGCCGAAAATCCACATGATCTGCTGATTGCAGAGACGAAAGCAAATGTAGCACTGCAGTATACGGTTGCAGTGCGGGATAAACTGATTGACGGATACAAAGAGATTATGCAGATGTCAATCTAGTAAGTGAGGAACGAAAACATGCCAGAACAGTTACAGAAAATCCTTGACCGTGTGGTTGAGTGGTGGAAAAAATTTTCCAATAAACAAAGAATGCTGCTGATCAGCCTTACCGCAGTGGTGATCCTTGCGCTGGTGATACTGGGAGTTGTTGTATCAAGACCGAGTTATACAACACTGATTGACTGCCAGAACGCAAAAGAAGCCAGTCAGGTAAAAGATCTGTTAGACGGCGAAGGTGATATTGATTATAAGGTAACGGATACCACACATTTTGAAGTAAACAAAAAAGATGAGAACAAGGCAAACTGGCTTTTGGGATCCAATAATATTGATACAACGGGATTTGACCTGTCAGATCCGAACATCAAGGATTATATCGACGGAAGTTTTTCTACCACGGAGGCAGATAAACAGAAACTTGCCAAAAGCTATATGGAAGATAAACTGGAGAATGTGCTTGCTGCGAATGACCTGATTGATTCCGCAAAAGTTACACTGGATATTCCGGACGATGACGGTACACTGATTTCGCGGATGCAGGAAAGTTCTGCCAGCGTTTCGCTTGCCCTGAATGGTTCTATGGATTCGGATCAGGCGTATTCGGTGGCGCGCCTTGTGGCAACCGCCCTTGGAAATGATTCGACAGACAAAATTACCATTCTGGATCAGAAGACATCCAAAATCTTGTTTTCGGGAGCAGACCAGGATGATGATGCCACGGTTGTTTCCGACAGTCTGGACATCAAAGACCGCATTAAGAATTCCGTGGTCAATGGTATCAAGGATGTAATGGTCAAGTCCGGTATGTATTCGGACGTGCAGGTTGCGCCGAACCTTGATATTGATATGTCCAAGGTGGAAAAGGCGGTTCACAATTATTCACACAATGATGGACAGGATCAGGGAGAACTGACAGAAAGCTCTGAGTATAATTCAGAGGCAAAAGGTGGACAGGCTGCAACTCCGGGAACGGATTCCAATGATGATACGCCAACCTATGTGACACAGGATGGCGAGATTACAGAATCTTCCGTGTCGGATGTGGATAAAAAATATTCGCCGAATGAGGAAATTATAAAAACTATTTCAAACGGTGGAGCGATCAACTATGATAACAGTTCCATTGCCGTGACTGCCACACGCTGGGTTGTTTATGATGAGGACGAATTGAAAGATTCCGGGCAGCTGAAAGGGACAACGTTTGAAAAGTTTAAGAGCGCACACAGTGATCCGGTACAGGTGGATGCAACGCAGGATGAAATTGACCTTATCGCAAAAGCTACCGGAATTCAGTCTAGTGCAATCAAACTGGTCTGTTATGAAAGACCGCAGTTTGTGGAATCCCAGAAGAAGGGATTCGGACTCACCGACATTTTACAGATTCTGCTTGCGGTGCTGATTTTTGCGTTGCTGGGGTATGTTGTATTCCGCAGTACCAGAAAACAGAAAGTGGAAGAGCCGGAGCCGGAACTGTCTGTCGATGCCCTGCTGGCGGCTACTTCAGATAACGACGATGAAAATCTGGAAGATATCGGGTATTCGGAAAAATCAGAAACCCGGAAACTTATTGAAAAATTTGTGGATGAAAATCCGGATGCGGCAGCACTTCTGCTTCGCAACTGGTTAAATGATGATTGGGAGTAATTTATGAACAACGAATCATATACTGGAGTACAGAAAGCAGCGATTCTTTTGATTACGCTGGGACCGGAAAAGGCGGCAACCATTTTCAAACATTTAAAGGAAGATGAGATTGAAGAATTAACGCTGGAAATAGCGAATACAAGAAGCGTATCGCCACAGACCAAGGAGGAAGTGCTGGAAGAGTTTTATCAGGTATGCCTCGCACAGCAGTATATTGCGGAAGGCGGTATCGGATACGCAAAAGAACTTCTGGAAAAAGCACTCGGAAACGACAAGGCACAGGGAGTTATTGCAAAACTTACAGCATCTCTCCAGGTTCGTCCGTTCGAATTTATCCGAAAGACAGATCCGGCACAGCTGCTGAACTTTATACAGGATGAACATCCGCAGACGATTGCGATGATCCTTTCGTATCTGGCTCCGGCACAGGCGTCCCAGGTACTGGGAGCTCTGCCACCGGAAAAACAGGCTGATGTTGCAAAACGTATTGCAACTATGGATCGTACTTCTCCGGATGTGATCAAGGAGGTAGAACGCGTACTGGAGCGGAAACTTGCATCTCTTGTAAATCAGGATTACACCATCGTCGGTGGTATTGATGCAATTGTTGGCATTTTGAACAGTGTCGACCGTGGAACAGAGAAACATATTATGGAATCCCTGGAAATCGAAGAGCCGGAACTTGCAGACGAGATCCGCAAAAAGATGTTCGTGTTCGAGGATATTCTTCTGCTCGACGACCGTGCAATTCAGCGTGTGCTGCGTGATGTGGAAAATGCAGATCTGGAGCTTGCGCTTAAGAATACAACGGAAGAAGTACAGAATGTGATCTACAAGAACCTGTCAAAACGTCTGGCGGCAATGATCAAGGAGGATATGGACTTTATGGGGCCTGTTCGTATGAAGGATGTTGAGGAGGCACAGCAGAAGATTGTTGCTGTGATCCGTAAGCTCGAAGATGCCGGAGAGATTGTAATTTCACGTGGCGGAGGTGACGATATCGTTGTCTAATTTACTGAAACAATGTTATGTCGTCAGTTCGGGAACTGGTACAAGAATTATCAATTCCAATGACGGGGTACGCCAGAAATTAAAAGAACTGCAACAGGAACAGGCTCCGGAACAGGTAGATGTATCAGCAGAGGACGGACAGGAGAATGCACCGGCTGGTTTCTCACAGGGGATTCAGGCAAAAACCGTGCAGATTGATGTGGAAGCCCTGCGCAGGGAAGCACTTGAAAAGGCAGCTGTGGAGGCAGATGAGATTACTTCCACGGCAAAAGAAGATGCAGAACGTATCCGTGGGGAAGCGGAAGAAAAAGCCCGTACCCTGTATGAAGAACAAAAGAAACTCGGATACGAAGAGGGTGCCAGATGCCGGGAAGAAGAATTAAACAGGGAACATGAGAAGGCGATGGAGTCTCTTCATGCACAGAAAAAACAACTGGAAGAACAGTATCATGAAAAAATGTCGGTGATGGAAAAAGACATTGTGGACGCTGTGATTCAGGTATTTGATAAAGTGTTTAAGATTCAGTTTGAAGAGAAACGTGAACTTTTACTTCAGCTGGTAAATGGAGCATTACTTGACATTGACCCGGGAGATAAAATACGGATTCACACGAACCGGAGCGATGAGGAAATCCTCAAAGAACATCTTGCACAGATGCAGGATATTGTAGGAAAAGATGTTGCCATTGAATTTATAAAGGATAATAAATTATCGGATGGACAGTGCAAAATAGAAACACCGTATGGCGTGGTTGACTGTGGGGTGGACACACAGTTGTCTGCACTGCTGAAGGATATACGTTCACTGGTATAAACGGGAGACAAATTTGGTTAAAGAAGCGGAAAAGTATTTACAGCTGATGGACCGCCAGTATTATAAGAGTTATGGAAAAGTAGTCAAGGTAGTAGGTCTTACCATTGAATCTGTCGGACCAAAGGCACGTATGGGAGATTTGTGTAAAATTTACCCGAACGAAAAGGAAGAGGAATATGTTATCGCGGAAGTGGTCGGTTTTCAGGATTCCAGACTGATCCTGATGCCGGTTGACAGCGTGGAAGGGGTTGGAACCGGATGCATTGTGGAAAATACCGGACATCCCCTGTCAGTTCTGGTTGGAGAAGAACTGCTTGGGCATACGCTGGATGGAATCGGACGCATGACGGATGGAACGGAAGAAATTCACGGTTCGTATTATCCGTTGGAAAATACGCCGCCGGATCCGATGGATCGCCGGATTATCAGCGAGGTACTGCCGCTTGGCGTAAAAGCGGTGGACGGACTGATTACGGTTGGAAAAGGACAGCGTATCGGTGTGTTTGCCGGTTCCGGTGTCGGGAAAAGTACCCTGCTTGGCATGTTTGCAAGAAATACGAAGGCAGACATCAATGTAATCGCACTGATCGGTGAGCGCGGCAGAGAGGTCCGGGAATTTATTGAACGTGACCTTGGTCCGGAGGGAATGGCACGGTCTGTTGTCGTGGTCGCAACGTCAGATAAACCGGCACTGATCCGTAATAAGTGTGCAAAGACTGCAACGGCTGTGGCGGAATATTTCCGTGATCAGGGAAAAGATGTACTGCTTATGATGGATTCCATGACACGATTTTCCCAGGCACAAAGAGAAATCGGACTTGCATCCGGGGAACCACCGGTTACCAGAGGGTATCCGCCGAGTGTGTACGCACAGATGCCAAAACTTCTGGAACGTGCCGGTACAAATGAAAAAGGATCGATCACCGGACTATATACGGTTCTGGTAGATGGAGATGATTTTAATGAGCCAATCACGGATACGGCGCGGGGCATTCTGGATGGACATATTGTTCTCGACCGTAAGCTGGGACATAAAAATCATTATCCGGCAATTGATATTTTACAGAGTATTTCCCGTGTTATGAATTCCATCGTAACAAAGGAACATAAGGCACTTGCCGGAAAATTAAAACAGGTGCTTGCCACATACAGTGAAGCAGAGGATCTGATTAATATCGGAGCCTACAAAAACGGATCGAATCCGGATATTGATTATGCAATCCGAAAGAATAAAGAAGTAAATGAATTTCTGTGTCAGGATACGGAAGAAAAGTTTGCTTTTGATGAAGAAGTGGAACTCTTAAAAAAGGTGTTTGACGACTGATCAATGGACAGAGGTTTTAAATGGCAAAATTTGTTTATCGTATGCAGAACATACTGAACATTAAACAGAAACTGGAGACACAGGCGAAAATGACATACAGCCTGGCAAACCAGAAATATCTGGAGCAGCAGAAGATTCTGCAGGAATATATGGTGCGCAGAGTCGGATATGAGCAGCACTGGAAGAAACTGATGCAGGGAAATTTAAATCTGCAGGAAGTCGAACATGCGCGGGCAGATGTAAATGCCATGAAAACGATTGTCAGACGACAGATGGTAGAAGTCCACAAGGCGGAAAAAGAACTGGAAGATGCCAGAAACCGCTTAAAAACCGTGATGCAGGAACGAAAGGTTCAGGAAAAATTGAGGGAAAAGGCATTTGAAGAATTTAAGCAGGAACTTGCAGAAGCAGAAACGAAAGAAATCGATGAACTTGTAAGTTATACCTATAACAAGGGTGAACAGGGAGAATGATATGGCAGACGAAAGAAACCTTGTCGACGAGGAAGACGCGGTAAAGGAAAACAGCACAAAAAATCGAAGAGAAAAGAAAAAACGGGAAAAGAAAGAAAAAAAAGAAAAAAAGAATGCCAAAGGAAACGCATCGGAACCGGAAGAAGATGAGGATGAAAAGGGAGGCGGCAGGCTGATTCTTGTCCTGACAACCATTTTAATCATTGCGATATGGATGGGAATTATAGGAATTTTGATTAAAACCGATGTCGGAGGATTTGGATCAACGGTGTTATATCCGCTTTTGAAAGATGTCCCTTATGTTAATAAAATCCTCCCACAGCCGGAAGAAACGGTGGAGCAGACCGAGGGCACAGAGCATCAGTATGGGTCTTTAAGCGAGGCCATCAGCCAGATTAAAGAACTGGAAAAAGAACTCGATGAAGCCAGCAGTACAAATAAAAATGACAAAAAAAAGATCAAGGATCTGAAGGCACAGATCAAGGATCTTTCAAAATACAAAGAGGATGAGGCTGCCTTTGAAAAGGAGAAGGAAAAATACTACGAGGAGGTTGTTTTTTCCGATCAGGCACCCGATATACAGCAGTATAAGACATATTATGAGAGCATTGATCCAGAAAATGCCGAAGTCTTATACAAACAAGTGGTTGAACAGATTACCTACGATAGTCAGGTTGAAGATTACGCAAAGACATATTCCAACATGAAGCCTCAGGAGGCGGCCAGCATCTTTGATACGATGACGGACAATCTGGGGCTTGTGGCTGACATTCTCATGAATATGGGAACACAGCAGAGGGCGGATATTCTTGGCAAGATGGATGCAACGACTGCGGCGAAGCTGACAGAGATCATGGAACCTACCAAGAAAAAGTAGGAAATCTGTAAATAACAGAAAGGAGGAACGTGTTTGACAAGTGCAAATGTATTTAATTTGAATTCTGTAAAGCAGGGTCAGGTATTAAATGCAAATGCTGCAAAAGGCAGATCAAAAGCTGAAAATCCGGATGCGGCAGGCGTGTTTGCTTCACTGATGGGCAGTAACTACTCTACAAATTTTAATATGCCGTCCGTGAATACAAAAATAAACAACAATGTATTACAGCAGACAAATGCGGCAGATAATTACGACCGGTATCAGTATCAGGATAATACCATCCGTCAGGCAGCCGGAGATGTTGTCACAGACGTGATTAACAATTCGACAGATACTTTGGATCAGTTCCAGAGTGATGTTGTCAGGACGGTGGCCGAACAATTGGGTGTTTCGGAAGATTCTGTAAAAGATATGATGGAGTCGCTGGGACTTACAGCTTTTGATCTCCTGAATCCGGAAAATCTTGCACAGCTTGCAATGCAGCTGACAGGAGAGACTTCTCCGATGGATTTACTGATGAATGACCAGTTTCAGGGGCTGATGCAGCAAATGGACCAGCTGGGAGGACAGCTTGCAAATGAGCTGGAACTTCAGCCGGCACAGATGGAGGAACTAATTGCGCAGATGGATATTCTGCAGACACCGGAAACTCTGACCGATGAAGAAATGCAGATATTGAACGATGCGGCAGGACAGCAGACAACAGCAGATACTGTTTCGACAGATATTATGCCGGAGCTTGCGCAGACCGATGAGGTACAGCCGATGGATAAACAGGCGGATGTATTTCAGGAAGAACCAAAATCGGATGAAGTACGCACACAGCAGCCACAGGCACAGGATACAAAGCAGACGACAGAACAGCAGACGGATACCGGAGATGCGGATGCAGATGCGCAGACCGGAGATCAGATGAAATCGGCACAGCCGGAAAAAATGACGGCAGACCGAAGCAGTTCCGATGTGGCAAAGACACAGACGGTCGTGCAGATGCAGGATACCGCCGGGGTACCGACAGCGGATACCGTGGCAGATATAACGCCGGAGACATCTTATGTTTCCATTGATACAATGGATTTACTTGAACAGGTGGCAGAACAGATCCGCGTGAATGTTTCGGAGGGAACTTCATCGATGGAGATGCAGCTGAATCCGGAAAATCTCGGAAAAGTGTATGTAAATATTTCTTCCAAGGAAGGCGTTATTCATGCACAGCTGGCAGCTTCTAATGAAGCAGTCCGTGCAGCCCTTGAAACGCAGGTGGCAGATCTGCGGCAGAATTTAAATCAGGCAGGTGTCAAAGTTGACGCCGTAGAAGTAACCGTTGCTTCTCATGAATTCGAAAAGAATCTGGAACAGAACCAGGAGAGTGAAAAGCAGCAGGGAGAACGGCAGCAGGAGCAGTCCGGAGGCAGAAGAAGAAACTTAAATCTGTCCTCACTGGATGGATTGTCAGGACTGATGACAGAAGAAGAAACTCTTGCAGCACAAATGATGCGGGAGAATGGAAATTCCATGGATGTAACCGCATAGAAAGGAGAAAAAATGGCAGATACGACAACTTCCGCACTGAATTGGGCAACTGTGGAAAACGGAAAAGTAAAAACGACAACATCGAAAAAAAGCGATGAGTCCAACAACGGAACCATGGGATATGATCAGTTCCTTACATTACTTTGTGCGGAAATGCAGTACCAGGACCCGCTCGAGCCTACCAGCAATACCGAATATGTGGCACAGCTTGCAACGTTCTCACAGTTAGAGGCAATGCTTGGCATGCAGGATACACAGAAAAACGAGATGGCAAACAATCTGGTTGGAAAATATGTAATCTTAAAGGTTTCGGACGAAACAACCGGAAAAACTTCTTATGTGGACGGTAAAGTAGATTATGTCATGTATCAGGAAGACGGATCACAGATGCTCAGTGTCAACAATAAGCTGTATTCCATCGATACGCTTGATACGGTGGCCGACAGTGATTACTATGAAGCGATTGGTTATGCCAAGACCATTTCAAACATGCTGGCACAGCTTCCGGATATTGAAAATATTACGACCAAGTATTCCGGTGCGATAGAACAGATCCGTAAGGTATACGATGGCATGACGGATTATCAGAAGAGCTTTGTAAGTGAGTCTGATCTTGCAAAACTGAAGAAGTATGAGCAGAAGATCAAAGATCTGGGTGGAGATACCTCAGACGATACAAAGACGGATGATACCAAAACAGATACGGATACGAAAACCGATGATACCAAGACTGATACGGATACCAAGACCGATGACACAAAAACGGATGACTCGAAGACAGAGAATGGTTCCGATCAGAAGAGTGACGAGACAACAGGTGCATAGGAAAGGGGAGAAAAGAGATGAACCCGATCAGCAAACAGTTTTCGTCGATCGAACAGGTAACCGGCCAGTATTTAAAACAGAAAAACGTAACCAGTCCGTCAAAGACGTCGGATGTTTCATTCGAAGATGTCTTACGGCAACAGCAACAGTTAAAGTTTTCAAAGCATGCCTCGCAGCGGTTAGAAAGCAGAAATATCAGCTTATCCGAGGAACAGAATGCCAGACTCGAAGACGGAGTGGAACAGGCACATGCCAAGGGAATTAAGGATTCTCTGGTTTTGGTGGATTCACTTGCTTTTATTGTTAATGTGCCAAGTAAAACCGTTGTTACTGCAATGGATCAGACGGAAACACAATCAAATATTTTTACAAATATAGATGGCGCAGTTATTATGTAACCGGACCTTATGGAAGTTACAGGAATCCCGACTGACAGAAGGATTTCAAAACCATATTGCCATCTAAGGAGGTCAATGTACTATGATGAGATCATTATTCTCTGCTGTGTCAGGTCTTAAGACACACCAGACGAGAATGGATGTAATTGGTAACAATATTGCCAATGTAAATACCGAAGCGTTCAAAGCTTCCAGCGTAAGATTCAGTGAACTGATGTACCAGACAATGTCCACCGCATCCGGTGGGGATGCGTCAACCGGTACGGGTGGTGTCAATGCCAAGCAGGTTGGTCTTGGTGTAAGCACGGCATCTACCATGATCAATATTACCGGGGCAGGTTCTTCCGAGACAACCGGATACCCGTTTGATTTAAAACTCAGCGACAGCCAGACCACAAACTTCTTTATTGTCAGCGATGGAACAAATACCATGTTTACCCGTGCAGGTTCGTTCTATGTAGATGGAAACGGCTACCTGTGTATGAGTTCTACCGGATATACGGTACAGGGATGGCAGGTAGACAAAACGACAGGTGAGATCCACAAAGATACGGTTTCTCCCCTGCAGGTGATGTCACCGTCCAACACGACATCCGCTCCGGAGGCAACGACAGAGGCTCATGTGCATGGAATTCTGGATAAGGAAGATACCGATGTCACCGGAAAAGACGGCTATGTTATGACTCTTGGATTTTATGATGATCTGGGATATTCCTATACGGCTAAGTTTGCGGTATCGACACCGAAGACAACTCAGGGATTAGGCACTGGAAATAATTATTTTATCAGTTTAACGGATATTATTGATTCGAAGGGAAATTCTATTGTCACAAAAGACGAAAATGGAAATGCAATAAAAGACGAAGCTGGTAAGCGTAAGATGCTTGATTCGATCTGGGGAGATGACGGGAAACAGGATGATACGAATGGACCGAAGGGCTATTATATGAAATATGATTCCAATAAGGGTACATTTGTAAGTATTGGCGATGGTTCGAATACAACAGCTGGTACGAAGGCTGTAACGGCGAAATCCTTAAAACTTTCTGCCCTGGGAACACAGTATACAACAAATAATGCAGACGGAACGACACAAAAATCCAATTTTAAGGACATCAATGTAGATTTTTCCACTTCCACCAATGTAGGCCATGGCGGAAAGTCAACACTGAAAGTAGAAAAAGGAACTTCTGTTGGAAAAGAAACCGGTAAGAAGAATGGTGCAATGATCGGACTTGCTGTAGACCAGAGCGGTAAGATTTATGCAAGCTATGACAATGGTAACAACGAACTTCTCGGACAGATCGCAGTGGCACAGTTTGCCAATGCTTCCGGTCTTGAAAAAATTGGTGATAACTGCTATCAGACAACCTTAAACTCCGGCGAGTTTGACGGTGTAGGTGTAGCCGTGGATGCGGATGGAAGCAAGATCAATTCCGGACAGCTGGAAATGTCAAACGTTGACCTTTCCGGACAGTTTACCGATATGATCATTACGCAGCGTGGATTTCAGGCAAATTCGCGTGTTATCACAGTTTCCGATACATTACTGGAAGAATTAATCAACTTAAAGAGATAGTTTGAAAAAATAGTTGGGAAATGGTTTTTTGACTGTTTCTCAACATTTTTTTGTGATTTTACACCCTTTTTAACAAAAAGGAAGTAGACAAGAGAGAGAAAGTTTAGTAAAATCATATAAAAGGGTATTTTGATGGATTTTGTCGGAAGATCCATCGGAATTCCTAATTTTAGAAAATGGAAGGTGTAGTTCATGGATATAGCATCACTGCTTTCAATTATCGGCGGAATTGCCATGGTTATCTTTGGCGTCCTCAGTAGTAACAGTTTTGACATCACTGCGATGCAGATGTACATTGATCCGGCATCTGTTGTCATTACGTTTGGTGGATCTATCTGTAGTACGATTGGGTGTTTCAAGCTTGCAGATGGAATCAACGGATTCAAGTCAATTTCACTCCCGTTCAAGGATAAAACATATGATCCGTCACAGACCATCCGGACAATTATTGACATGTCAAATGTCGGAAGAAAAGAAGGTTTGCTTGCACTTGAAGAAGCTGCAAACGGAATTGAAGACGAATTCCTGAAAAAAGGAATCATGCTTGTAGTAGATGGCACCGATCCGGAGCTGGTTCGTGGGATTCTGGAAACGGATATGGTGTGTCTGGAAACCCGTCACAAGGATGTGATTAAGTTTTGGGAAAAATGGGGCGAGATGGGTCCTGCCTGGGGTATGATTGGTACCCTGCTCGGACTGATCGCCATGTTAAATAAACTTTCCGATCCGTCTGCGATCGGACCACAGATGTCTGTAGCACTGGTTACGACACTGTACGGTTCCCTGATTGCAAACTGGTTATGTGCCCCGATTGCCGGAAAACTTTCCGTAAACAATGATATGGAAGTGGTAAACCGTCAGATCACCATTGAAGGTTTGCTGTCCATTCAGGCAGGAGAAAATCCACGCGTTATTGAGGAAAAATTAAAGTCATTCCTTTCACCGACTGTAAGAGAGGGTGTTCTTGAAAACGGCGGAGGAGGTGAAGAGTAGTGGCAAAAAAGAAACAGGAGGATCCGCCAAAAGGAGCGCCGGCATGGATGAATACTTTCTCGGATCTGATGAATCTTTTGCTCTGCTTCTTCGTACTATTGTTTTCCATGTCGACAGTAGATACTGACAAGTTAGAGGCAGTTGTTGCATCACTGCAGAACGCCATCAGCATCCTTCCGACCGGCGGCACAAGCATTGGAGAGGGAGAGATGATCTCTGCCGGTGTCCGCCAGCTGGAATTTCTGGATTCTTACTACAATGAGATGGCAAATTCCAAAGCAGAGAATACCGATGAGCAGACAGATGGCAAACTGTCTGCACAGGAACAGTACGAGCAGCAGCAACTTGCGGAATCTGAAAAGATGGCAGATGAAATCCAACAGGAACTTGATAATTCACAGCTGTCCGGAAAGGTGGATGTGGATTTCAATGCAGAGTATGTAAAACTGAATCTGAATGGTTCCATTTTGTTTGCATCCGGTAAGGCTGATCTCGTTAAACAGGCAGTCCCGATTGTAAACAAGCTTGGAAAGATTCTTGAAAAATATAACAGGAATGTGATAGAAGTAGAAGGACATACCGATAATGTTCCGATCCGCTATTCTGCAAAATATGAAAATAACGAGGTTCTTTCGGTGTACCGTGCACTTGCTGTCACGGATCAGCTCAGAAAAAACAAAAACTTAAATCCCAAGTACATTAAGTTTGCGGGAAGAGGAGATTACATACCGGTTGCTGACAACAGTACCGCAGAGGGACGTGCGCAGAACCGGCGCGTAGAAATAAAAATTTATAACTCATTCAATTCAAATGTGAAAGAAAATAACTAAGAGGAGTAAGCAATGAAGAAGAATTTAATTTCAGTCGTAATTCTGGCACTTGTGTTTGCAAATTTTGTTTTGACAGCACTTTTGATGTTTTCGGTATTACCGGAGACAAAAAAAGCAAATACACTGATCGAAAAAGTGTGTTCCGCAATTGATCTGGATTTAAACAGTGGTGCGGCTACCGGAACCAGCAATATTTCCATTGATGATCAGGAAATTTATAAAGTCAGCGAAGGGGAAGACCTGACAACAAACCTTGCAGAAGGAAAAGACGGAAAGACTCATTATGCAGTACTGAATGTATCACTTGTTCTGAACAAGAAGAGCGACAATTACAAGAAATACACACAGGATTTCCTGACAAATCAGGATGATACAATCAAAAATGATATTATCAAAGTGGTAAGTGGATATACATTTGAGCAGTTTAACCAGAATTCAGATGCAATTAAGGACACGATCCTTGAAGATATGCAGAATTTATTCGGCAAAGATTATGTGATCGGAGTAAACTTCTCCAAACTGACAGCACAATAGGATTTTTACAGGTGGTGAAAAACTGATGGGTGACGTATTATCCCAAAATGAGATAGACAACTTGCTGGCGGCACTTAGTACCGGTGAGCTGGATGTGGATGAAATAAAAGACAATAATGAAAAAAAGGTAAAAGAGTACGATTTTGCCCGTCCTTCCAAATTTTCCAAGGAACATCTGCGTACCATGGAAATGATATTTGAACATTATGGCAGACTTTTATCTACGAATCTGCCCGTGTATTTACGGAAAAATGTTCAGGTAGAGGTGGTGAATTCAGAAGCGGTTACGTATTCTGAATTTTCTAATGCGCTGTCGAATCCGGTTCTTTTGGGAATTGTGAATTTTGCACCCCTCAAGGGAAATATTATTTTGGAAATGGCATCGAATCTGGGGTATGCGATAGTTGACCGTATGCTTGGCGGCAGGGGAGATCCTATGGACAAGGTTCGTGAGTTCTCGGAAATCGAACTTTTGATTATCGAACGGATTATGATTGTGTGCGTCAACCTTTTACGGGAACCATGGGAAAACGTGGCGGATATTCATCCCCGGTTAGAGAGAATTGAAACCAATTCCCAGTATGCACAGATTATTTCTCCGAGTGAAATGATTGCGATTGTGACAATTAACCTTAAGATCGGGGAAGTGGAAGGCCTGATGAATGTTTGTCTTCCGTACCTGACTCTTGAGGATGTCATTGATAAGCTGAATACGAAGTACTGGTATTCAAATCTGCAGAATCAGGACAATACCGATTACACGGAATCCATTGAGACCCTGATTCGGCGCGCACAGATACCGATCAAAGCTGTTCTTGGAAACAGTATGATATCGGTAAATGATTTTGCCATGCTGCAGCCGGGAGATATTATCCGGCTGGATCGCAAGGTGGAGGATGAATTGGATATTTATGTTGGAAATATTCGGAAATTTACTGCACTTCCCGGATCATCGGGGGATAAATATGCAGTCAGGGTCACTTCGGTGATCAGAGAGGAGCAATAAACTATGGATGGAGTATTATCGCAGGAAGAAATTAACGCACTGCTGAATGAACCTGGAGCAGAAGCGAGTGATTCTGCGGAAAATGAACTGTCTGATGCACAAAAAGACGCGATCGGAGAGATTGCCAATATAAGTATGGGAACTGCGGCGACAACGTTGTTTTCGCTCGTTAATCATAAGGTGGAAATTTCAACTCCAGTTGTTTCTTACGGCACATGGGATGATATTGTACAGGAATACGAAAAACCTTGCGTGTTTATCCGCATTGCATATACCGTAGGACTGGATGGAAGTAATATTCTTGTCCTGAGGGAACATGATGTAAAAGTCATCACGGATCTGATGATGGGAGGAGATGGAACCAATACAGATGGCGAACTTGGCGAATTGCATTTGTCCGCAATCAGTGAAGCCATGAACCAGATGATGGGTTCTGCGGCAACTTCCCTTTCTTCCATGTTAAACCGCAAGATTGATATCAGCCCGCCAAATGCAACGGTGATTAATCTGCAGGAAGACATCGATGAAGCGGAGATTGATTCCTTCCTTACCGGAAAGTTTGTTAAGATCTCTTTCCATATGGAAATCGGGGATCTGGTTGACAGTACAATTATGCAGCTGTATCCGATTTCATTTGCAAAGGATATGTGTGATGGAGTGGCAAAAACGATGGAAATGGACAGTCAGAGTGTGACGGCCGATTCCTCAGCAGCAAATTCCGGCAATCCGGCAGGGGCACAGCCAGCAGCTGCATCTGCCGCAGCACAGCAGTCACAGCAGATGGCTTCACAGAATACAGCACAAATGGGGCAGCCGATGGGGCAGCCGATGGGACAGACGATGATGGGAAATACTATGATGAATCAGAACATGGGACAGCCGGTTAATGTTCAGCCGGCACAATTTAGCGCATTTGCGGGTGGAAACCTTGGAAATTACCAGCCGGAAAATATTGATCTGATTATGGATGTTCCGCTTCAGGTGACAGTTGAGCTTGGAAGGACAACAAAATCCATTTCAGATATTCTGGATCTGGGACCGGGAAAAATTATTGAGTTGAATAAACTGGCAGGCGAGCCGATTGATGTGCTTGTCAATGGAAAATATGTCGCAAAGGGCGAAGTTGTCGTCATTGAAGAAAGTTTCGGTGTTCGAATCACGGAAATTGTCAATGCTTCAAGAACAGGCGGAAAGTAGAAACAGACATGACAAATGTGTTACTGACAGGTTCTCTGGAAAGCTTTATACAACTTTTGGGTGCACTGTTTATTTTTGCTGTTGTTCTGGCTGCTACATATCTTACCACCAGATGGATGGGAGGTATGCAGCGTGGACGCCAGAATAATAAGAATCTGCATGTGATAGAGACAATCAGTGTCGGCAATAACAAGATGATCAGTATTGTGGAAGTCGGCAGTGTCTATCTGGTTGTTTCTGTTGGAAAAGAGGAAGTACATCTTCTGGCACAGCTTACGAGGGATCAATTAAAAGATTTCTCTTTTGAGCTGGAACAGAGTGGGAAAAAGCAGGATTCTTTTGCGGAAATTCTCAACCAGTTAAAAGACAAGTTACCAAAGAAGCAAGGATAAAGATGAGCAAAGGGAAAAAGATATACTGCATTGCAAGTTTTGCGTTTGCGTGTGCGGTTTTAATACTTACAATTACATTATGCATGATGCATCCGGGACGTGTCTATGCAAGTTCCATGGACCCGGACAGTACGACATAGGCGCAGAAATACTGCATCAGATACCATCCCGCCGCCAGAAAAAGGAAGGAAAGAAAGCCCTGCAGCCCCAGTTTTCCTTTTGCTTTCATTTGCTCCCTTCCGTCGATGCGGACATCCAGACTGTCATTTTTGCACGCAAAAAACAGAGGATAGCATTTACCCTCTGTCTCAGAATATCCCTGTTTCATTTTCTCTAAAGTTCTTGTAAAAGTGATTTAAACTTACCATAGTCCGGGCGAAAGCGCAAGCATTGTCTGCCCGTTTAATTCTAAATTTTTTCTAAAGCCTGAAACGCAGAAAATTTTCAGAACTTTTCCCGGATCTTTTTTTCTCCAAACGCAAGCCGCTTTTCCAGCTCCTGCCCATTTTCTGCCCCAAGGATTTTTCGCATTACACTCTCTTCTTCCCGGATTCCTTTTCCGTGAAGTACGCCGTATGCGCCGGCATCACTTCCCGCCGCAAGCACAACGTCCTTTTCAAATGCGAGCTGCAGACCTTTTTTCTGCGTCTCAAAAATCCACGCCAGCGTTTCAGCCGGATATCTGCCGTTCTCCAGAAGATTCGAAACCGTCACAATTGTCGGCACCCAGATTGTTGCATGCTCTGCCATACAGCAGATGCTCTCTTCATTCTGAAAGTTCCCGTGCTCAACCGAGTCCACGCCTGCCTCTGCCGCATCCATCACAGCCTGTGCGCCGTTCACATGCGCCATCACAGAAAGCCCCGCATCATGCGCCGCAGCTGTCATTGCAAAAACCTCTTCCCTGGAAAGCGGCTCACTGGTCACATGCCCCTTTGTCGCGAAATCCAGGATTCCCGTCGTCATGATCTTGATAAAATCTCCGCCCGCACGGCGTACTTCACGCACAAGCGCGCAATACTCTTTCCCGTCTGAAAATGCGCGTCCGACAATTTTTCCATAACGGCCCGCCCTGTGAATCGCAAAAACCGGTGTGCGGTATGTGATCCCGTACTCCGGCGCAAGGCTCCGTGCAAGAACACCCGCCCCGTACGGATCTCCGCCGTCACGCACATAGGAAATCCCTGCCTTCTGATACGCCGCCAGATGTTCCCGGATCAGATCCTCCCGCGGGCCGTTTTCATGCGCTGCCGCCGCCTTTTTGTAATCCACACCGTCCATAAAAATATGGGCATGGCATTCTGCTGTCACCATTTTTGTTTACCGCCTTATCTCCGATTCCACCACAGCTTCTCTACGGCCCATTTTCCAGTTCTGCTCCGAGAGATACAGATGATATCCACAGCCGTTTTCTACTCGCCAGTCATAGTAACTCCTCTGTGGCACGCCGTACTGCTCAAGGATACTCATGATCGTGCCTCCGTGCACCACCATCGCCACGTTGCGGTAATGGCGGCGGATACACGTATCCACCATCTTGTCAAAGCCGGCGATGCAGCGGTCCTTGAACTGCTGCGGGCTCTCACCGCCCGGAAAGGCAAGCGTCGCCATGGAATCAATCCACTCCTGGTATTTCGGATTATCTTTTAATTCCTGATAATTTTTGTTCTCAAACTCACCAAAATTGCACTCTGCAAATTCCGGGATTTTGACCTGTTTGGCGTACGGATACAGAACGTCTGCCGTTTCCAGACACCGTTTCAGCGGGCTGACGAACAGAAGCTCAACGGTATCCATCGTCCGCTGTTCCAGCTCTTTTTTCCCTTCCTCACACAGTGGTTCATCTGTCACTCCGATATAACGCTGATGTCGGTTTCCCTCCGTCATTCCATGACGGATCAGCCAGATCTTAAGCATCTTTGATCACCGTCCCTATTCCACATACAACTCTCATCACCTGCGTGCTGTATGCGGCAAGTTTCGTACATACTCTGCCAACTGCTTCACGATATGCCCTATCAAATGCATCAATAGGTACAACGCCATATCCCACTTCATCTGATACAAGAACCACCTGCGGATTGACCTGAATCAGTCGTTCTGCAAGTTTGCTGACATCATTTCCGATTTGCATCTCTTTTCGGATAAATTCATGAAAACACAGGATCCCCTGTGCTGATGCGATCTTCTCCCAGTCAGCATCTGCACCGTTTATCCAGTCAATATCCGGATATATTTTTTTTGCCAGA
>OLRV01000300.1_pt1 | contig 49631 bp, 41 predicted proteins | sample 1672421 | NCBI WGS metagenome assembly OLRV01 (sample SAMEA3136684, study PRJEB25190) | human gut metagenome | biome: human gut; feature: human-associated habitat; material: faeces | place: Austria | collected 2013
TCATATAGGGTGAATACAGTCATCCCCCCCACACGCAACCGGATGGACTTATTTTTTATAGACGTTTTATATAAATTAAGAATTTCTCTTCTTTGTTAATACGCCTGCGATTATGAATATAACACCGAATGCTACGGAGATAACGCCCCAGATTACCAAATCGGCATAGGAACCTGCACATATAAGGCCGATCAGACCGCCGACTATGTAGAAGCCTGCACTTGTGAATGCACCGCCTGCTCCGGTTGACTTTCTGGTTACAATTCCAACGATTCCTGCAACAAGGAAACAAACTGCAAGTAATACACCTGCAGAGTCTCCGGATTCCCCGTTTTCTTCCAGTGCATTTGATAATCCTGCCGCACAGGACTGAAATGTTACTAAGACTGATAACACAATTGTTATGATCCCTGCTACGAGTCTGAATGTTGATAAAGGTTGCTTTGTCTTTTCCATAATAAATTCTCTCCTCTTTCTGCTGTTATAAGTGTTCTTGCTATTATATTAAAATTCCCCGGCATCAGTCATCATTCAGGGTATTTTGATATAATTACAACCACTGCATATTCTATCTTATAAAATTATCAGAAAGAGCTGGTGTGCTGTCAGCACACTATCGGAATATATCTTCTACTATAACTAATGCAAATATCAACAGGAAAAACCATGCCACTGTATATAAAAATAATCCAACCAGCTTCCATATCTTCTTCGGTGAACGTACAAGCGGAAAATAATTCCAAACGTCCAGATAATTATTCCAAAAAAACGGAGTAATAATAAACATCATAAAATATACAAAGCGATTTACATATAACCAAGTTCCGGAGAGCGGTTCTCCATGCTCTTTTACTTCTACCGTCAGACAGAAATATATCCAAAATATATAATAAATGGCTGCAACAACCATATTCAGGACTTTCCCTTCCCGAAAACCCGGCGGCAGAAAACGAGTCCATGCAGGGCGGATTTTTCCTTTACGCTCATAAGGATCTGATATAGCAGATGTTTCAACTGTAACCGTTTTATCATTCAACGACTCTTTATCCGTATATGTATCGAAACACATACTCTGATAAACAGCTTGCAGCATTTCCTCTGCTGTCTGATATCGTTTCTCCGGATCGATCTGGGTTGCTTTTCTGATTATCTGTGACACTTCCGGATAATCTTCATAGATTCCATCCCGGATCAATTTGCCACACAACATATAATTTAATAATACGCCAAGTCCGTAGATATCCGTCCGCGCATCTGACTGCGAAAAACCGTATTGCTCCGGAGCTGCAAATCCTCTTGTACCGATCAACTCGGTATCCCGATTCCTTTCTGCGTCAAAAACTCTTGCAGTATTGAAATCGATCAGATATACAGATACAATACCTTGTCCCTTTTTGAAATCTCCCTGAAGCATTACATTTGTCGGCTTGATATCCCGGTGTACGATCGGCGGTATATGACTGTGCAGTTTTTCTAATGTCCGGCAAAGATATTCGATCACCCTGCCGGCAGCATCCAAATCCAGACATCCAAATTGTTCAATATATGTTTCAAGCGTGATTCCCTGTATGTATTCTTCGATCAGATATAACGTACCATCCTCTTCCATACATTCATAAATCTGTGGAACGTAAGGGAGTTTTGATTGTTGTAGCCAATCATATATAGATTTGTCATATTGCGTCAGAATTTTTTCTACATAAATCTGTCCGGTCTCTATATGCCGCACCAGAGAAATTCCCTTTTTATGCTCTACTTCTTCCAGTCTGCGATAAAAGGACAGACGACTTTGTATTTCTAAATTCATATCATTTTCCTATTGTTTATCTTGAAATTGCATTATCGACAAGTATAATAAATATTATATGGTACTGATAAAAATTATCAAGGGAAAGAATACAGGATCGATCATGAAAACGACCAGAACAACAGATCTGCTGAATGAATTATCAACCGATGATTCAAATATACATTTTAAATCTTTTATAACATCTCATGCAGATGATATGTCCTGTGACAATCTGCAGGATTATTTTAATCTGTTCTTTAAAGATCACCCGGAGCTTCTGATTGCCGATGTCATAAAACGAAGCAATCTGGACCGCGGCTATGCTTATCAGATCTTAAACGGCAGGAAACCACATCCCGGAAAATACAAGCTGGTTCTTCTGGCATTATGCGCCGGAATGAATTTGAAAGAGATCCAGCGTGCACTTACAATCTCCGGAAATGCCGTATTGTATCCCAAATTTCCACAGGATGCTGCCCTGATCGTATGTATCAATCAGAACTGTACTTCTGCATTTGAAGTGATGAATTTCTTTGCGGAAAATAATCTGGATTTTCCTGAATAAACGGAGGTATATCAAATGGATACTTTTAGAAACATGAGAAACGACAAACTGGCGAAAGCCATGATAAACAAGCTGGCTGCCAGAAATATGGAAGGCTTCTATGTCCAGACAAAGGAAGAAGCTAAGGAGCTTGCACTGAGTCTGATCCCGGAAGGAAGCTCTGTCGGCTGGGGCGGTTCCATGACCATAAAAGCAACCGGACTTTTAGATGCTGTTATCAAGGGAAACTACAAAGAGCTGAACCGTGATACGGCAAAAACACCGGAAGAAAAAGACCGGATTTCCAAAGAGTGTTTCTTTGCAGACTACTTCTTAACAAGCTGCAATGCGATCACTGAAGACGGCATAATGGTAAATATCGATGGCAATGGAAATCGTGTGGCTGCCATTGTCTACGGTCCTTCCCATGTTATCGTGATCACAGGAATGAACAAGGTAGTACGAACAGAAGAAGATGCTTTAAGCCGTGCAAGAAATGAAGCAGCTCCGATCAATGCACAGCGCTTCGGACTTTCAACTCCTTGCAGCACAACCGGAGAATGTGCAAACTGTCTGTCACCGGAAACAGTCTGCTGCCAGTTCTTAACCACCCGCTATTCCAAGCACAAAGGACGTATCAAGGTCATCCTTGTAAATGAAGATCTGGGATTTTAGAATAACAGACAAATTTCAGGGGCTGTTTATTATTATTGCGCAAGACACTTTCGTTCTATCCTACTCTGTATAACTTCGAACTAACCTCGACAATACCTCGCTAAGTTCTCAGTTATCAACGCAACGGTACATAAGGTTGCAAAATACGCAACCTAAGTACCGGCGCTCGGACAGGCTTGCTACATAATAATAAACAGCCCCTGAAGTTTGTCCGTTATCCTTCTATCGAGATAATCTTCTTTTCTTCTACTTCCGGCTGGTCGTCGAATTTTGGTACATAGACATAAAGAACGCCATTTGCAAATCTTGCTTTAATATCCTGTTCACTGACTTTATTACCAACATAAAAGCTTCTCTTATAGTGACCGGAATATCGTTCCCTCTTGATATAACTTCCCTCTCTGCCTTCATGATCTGATCCGGCATAACTTGCAAGGATCGTCAGATATCCACCTTTTAATTCCGCCTTGATGCTCTCCTTTGGGAATCCCGGCAGATCCATCTCTATCTCATATCCGTCCTTTGTTTCGAATATATCAGTTGCCATTGTAGTCATGGTACGAAGTCCGGAATGGCTGCCCCAGAAGGAATCATCAAAAAAGCCATTCATCATCTCAAAATTATCTGAAAAAATACTTGGTCTATCCATCCTAATTACCCCATTTCTATTAATATTTCTGGTTTTATATCTGTTTTACATTACCAACGTTTTCTGTATTTTATTTAGAGACACATATTATAAAATATCTTTTCGTTATTTTTACGCTTGCTTTATATTATTTATAGCACCTTTTGTTAGCACTGTAAACAATTGAGTGCTAATTTAAATATTATCTTTTTGTAAACTTCTCCTCCATTACCCGAATACCATGATAGAACATCTCATTAATCGGAGTTGGCACGCCAAGCTCTTTTCCCATCTTTATGACATTGCCGGCAAACATCTCTACCTCAGTCAACTTCTCTGCTTCCAGATCCTGCAGGGTTGATGGTTTGTTCTCGGGTGGAATCGTCTTTACTGTAACATCCTGCTCCGCTATTTCTTTTTCACCTATATCGATTCCCTTCTTCTGCGCGATCGCAGCCACTTCCCGCATGGCATTGTCACGAATCCAGTTAGCACTGTCACTGATACGGAAAAATCCAAATGGGATACCGAGCAACGCACAGGTCATATTTTCTCCGATATTACACATGTATTTAAACCAGAGTCCCTTTAACATATTCGAATCGATCTCATATGGAATATCGGCATGATCAAATACTTCTTTTACAGCAAGTACATGATCTGACAGAACATCATTTTTCTTCTCCCCGAAGTGGATCTTGCCCCAGTACGGATCAAAGTCTGCTTTTCCGTCTTTCATAACAATGGACATTCTCATATATGCATACAATACATGTTCTTCGCCAAATGCCTGAATCAACTGTTCCTCACTGTCTACACCATTTAGCAAAGACAGGATCAATGTATGTTCGCCTACCTGATGGCGGATATCTTCTATTGCCTGTGCAAATCCATAGCCCTTTACACCGATCAGTATCAGATCCGCCGGCTCACCCTGTTCTTCGGGTGTCACGATCGGAAATCTGTAGTTGACGCCATTGATCGTAACTCCTTTACTTTCCAGGCGTTTTTTACGTTCACCACCTGCAATAATATAAAAATCATCTCCAAATGCTTCATATAATCTTGGTGCAAAAAATACACCCATAGCTCCAAGTCCGATCAATGCAATTCTTTTGATCTTCATATTTCTTATTCCTCTTTTCTTTTTGTCACTTATTCTCTGTATTCCAGAATATCTTCAAACGGCTTCCTTGGTCTGGCTACCGGACGTTCTGCCGGATAATCAACCGCTACCGCTCCGATTAACTGCGTATCCGTTCCTATATAATCTATACGCTCCGGATACGCAAAGCAGGTGTTTGCAATCCATAAAGTACCCAGTCCCAGATCAACAGCCCGAAGCAGCATATTCTCAATCGATGCCCCGATTGAGGGTGTTTACCTTTTCGCAGTCTGCTTCCAATAATCTGCGAAATGATCTTGCGGCTGTATTCAGTGGATGCTGACTGTCATATATCATGCAGATATGCCGATCAGGAATTTTCTCCTTTAGGACTGCCTGTATTACCTCTCCGCGTTCGAGCGCCTCACCTGCCATGGATTCCGGTATAAATGCCAGTCCCAGCTCACAACGGACAAGCGGCAGGATCTGATCTGTTGTCGCAGCCTCCGTATCCGGTGCAAATTCTATCCCGTGCGATAAAAACAGCCGCTCATAGAATCGAAATGTCATCGTTTCTCTTCCAAGACTGATCAACGGATAATTCTTTAATTCCTTTAAAGACAACGTCTTTCCCTGCAGCTCTTTAAAGGATTGTCCACCGATCAGGATCTCCCGAAACGATCTCAACATTCTGGTTTCAAGGGGCGAGTCTGCTTCCACCGGTGTCGACACAACAGCAAAATCAATCTTACCGCTCTTTACTGCATCTACTGCCTCCGGCGTGGAATGATTATAGATTCTCAGTCGAATTCCCGGATATGCAGTATGAAATGACCTTAATTTATCAAACAAATATATATTTAACGCTGTCTCGCTGGCTCCGATCGATATACTTCCATGTACCATGCCCGAATAGTCCGCCAGTTCTTCCTCTGCCGTTAATAACTGATGCATAGCTGCCGACACATACATATATAGTTTTTCTCCCTCCGGTGTAAGCTGAACGCCCCGGTTGGTTCTTACAAATAAGGTACTGTGCATCTGCTGTTCCAGACAGTTCATCGCTCTTGTAACATTTGGCTGGCTGCTTTCCAGAACCTTCGCAGCCTTTGTAAAATTATGATATTTTGCCACATAATAGAAAATTTTATAATATTCAAAGTTAATATTCATCTGTCTTCTCCGTTTCTTTTATCATATCAAATGATTATGTCTATCATATCAATTATATCTTTTACTTATCTTTCTGCCAATAGTATAATTGTGCAGAACAGAAAAAGAAAGGAAGTCGGTTAAGCATGAACGAAACTACAATTTTTCCACGAGAAAAAAAAGCAGATTTCTTATTTGAAAAAATCCTGAATGATCCATGGGCATGTGGAAAATTACAGGAAACATTTGCAAATTACCTGTGCTATAACGATGATGCTTACGACGCACCACTTCCGGCAGAAGAATTTGCACAGGCACTATTCAATTCCTATCATAACCGGGATCTGTCTGCATTTCTTATGGCGATCTGCAACAATACCCTGTTTGATCTTCTGCGCAATTCCTTTCTGATCCCATATCGATTCAACGCAGATGGCAAAACAAATCCTGTCATTATGACAGATGACAATGGTCAGTTGCTTCCTGAATACAAAACTTCGATCCGGGAAAAAGAATATCGTCATTTTCATAAGATCTATCAGGCACTTAGAAACAATAAAAATATCTATCTAGCCCGCGCATACAGATACAGTCACGATTATGCCGCAAATGACATGAAACCGGAACAGAAGATTCTGGAAAAAAGTGACGGTGTACTGTTGATCCGCGAGCTTCCCGATACTGTAAAGCAAAAGGAGACAGAAGCAGAAGCATATTCTGCTGTATGGGATCTTATGATCGCACTGGAAAAGGAGCTTCCTATGTCCTACATTTTCTATGGACAAGATTCTCTGGTGAAAGACAATTCCCGATATGATGAAATCGGCATATTCCTTCCAAATTCATTATTCCTGACGAATCTGGAACATCATGTTGAAAAAGCGGAGGAGATCATCTATGCCAAAAAACAGTAATTATACAGATATCATGGAAAAAAACCATATGGAAATTCCATGGCATGATTATGCAAAAAATGATAGCAATGTCCTGATCGCCAAGGCTGGGCTGATAGAAAAAGCCTCTGTTATTGGAAGGGTCGGGTTAATTATGCTCTCCTGTGGAACAGGTGCCTGGCGTGTTCGTACTTCCATGAACCGCCTGTCCAAAGAACTGGGCGTAACCTGCACCGTTGATGTCGGATTGATGTCCATTGAATTCAACTGCTTTGATGGAACCGACTGCGTTTCACAGTCTCTGAGCATTGCAAATACCGGTGTAAACACCTCGAAGCTCTATCGGATGGAACAATTCGTTGATAATTTTCCAAAAGAAGAAGCCCATCTGACGGGTGAGGAAATCCACCGGCGTCTTGATCAGATTGAGAAGATTCATACACTTTATTCACCTGCAAAACTGGGTCTGGCTTCAGCCCTCGCCTGCTGTGCATTTACCTTCCTATTAGGCGGCGGTCCTGTTGAAATGATCCTGGCTTTTATTGCAGCCGGTGTTGGAAATGTCATCCGTACCAAAATGATCAAGCATCATTTTACCCTTTTCTTTAACATAGCAGTATCCATATCAGCCGCATGCCTGACATATGCCATCTGCTTTCACCTTGCAGAAATCTTCTTCCACGTATCTGCACTCCATGAAGCTGGCTATATCTGCTCAATGCTGTTTATCATTCCCGGATTTCCATTCATAACAAGCGGCATTGACCTGGCTAAACTGGATCTTCGGTCCGGGCTTGAACGTCTGAGCTACTCTGTCATCATAGTTTTAGTAGCCACTATGTTCGCCTGGATCATGGCATTGCTGTTACATTTTCATCCTCAGGATTTCTCCGCTTTGAATCTGGCTGTAGGTACAAAGCTTATCCTGCGGATCATTACAAGCTTCTGCGGAGTCTTCGGTTTCTCCATTATGTTTAACAGCTCGATTCCGATGGCTGCAACTGCTGCCTGTATCGGAGCAGTTGCAAATACTCTCCGGCTGGAGCTTGTCGATTACACAAGCACTCCTCCGGCTGCTGCCGCATTCGCAGGTGCATTAACTGCAGGTCTTCTTGCCTCCGTTATAAAAAGGAATAACGGATATCCAAGAATCTCTCTGACCGTTCCATCCATCGTTATCATGGTTCCGGGACTTTACCTTTATCGTGCTTTCTATAATCTTGGCATCATGTCCCTAACAGAGGCTGTTTTATGGTTTTCATCTGCGATCATGATCATTGTTACCCTGCCCCTCGGTCTGATATTTGCAAGAATCCTGACAGATCGTACTTTCCGGTACTGCACCTGATTCATGTATCGGACGCAAGCCCTTATTTATCTTTTATGTCGAAAAATTATCATTGAATTATGTCGTATTCTGGCATATAATATTTCCAATATTTATATATTCAGGGAGCTGACAAATTAGCCGGCTGAGAGGAGAATGAAGTTCTCGACCTGTGAACCTGATTTAGGTAATGCTAACGTAGGGATGTGTATTAGAGGTGCCCTGCGGCATCTTTTTTTATTGCTCTGTGGCAGATCGGGAGCACCACTTTCTGCCACGTAAAATAACATTGGTTGTGATAAGGAGGATAATATGGAAAATTACACAACACAAATGGACGCAGCCAGAAAAGGGATCATCACTCCGGAGATGAAGATCGTAGCGAAAAAGGAACATATGGCTGTCGAGGCGCTCAGGGATTTAGTTGCAAAGGGACAGGTTGCCATCTGTGCTAATAAGAAACACACCTGTCTGAATCCTGAAGGTGTCGGCAGTATGCTGCGTACCAAAATCAACGTAAACCTTGGAGTATCCAGAGACTGCAAGGACTATAACATTGAGATGGAAAAAGTAATGAGCGCAGTTAATATGGGCGCAGAGGCGATCATGGATCTGTCCAGTCATGGAAATACACAGCCATTCCGTCAGAAGCTGACAAGCGAATGTCCTGCCATGATCGGTACGGTTCCGATATATGACAGTGTCATCCACTATCAGCGTGATCTTGCAGAGCTGACAGCAAAGGATTTCATCGATGTTGTCCGTCTTCATGCAGAAGATGGTGTTGACTTTGTGACCTTACACTGTGGAATCACAAGAAAAACGATCGATCAGATTAAGAAACATAAACGTAAAATGAACATCGTAAGCCGAGGCGGAAGTCTTGTATTTGCATGGATGAGTATGACCGGTCAGGAAAACCCGTTCTATGAATATTTCGATGAGATTTTAGATATCTGTGAGGAATATGATGTTACGATCTCCCTCGGAGATGCATGTCGTCCGGGCTGTCTGGCAGATGCGACTGACGTATGCCAGATTGAAGAACTGGTACGTCTGGGCGAGCTGACAAAGCGTGCCTGGGCACACAATGTACAGGTTATGGTGGAAGGTCCCGGTCATGTGCCACTTAACCAGATCGCTGCAAATATGGAAGTTCAGAAGACCTTATGCATGGGCGCACCATTCTATGTTCTCGGGCCTCTGGTTACAGATATCGCTCCCGGTTACGATCATATCACCAGTGCGATCGGTGGTGCTGTTGCTGCCATGAACGGAGCTGCTTTCTTATGCTACGTTACCCCAGCCGAGCATCTTGCACTTCCAAATGTAGATGATGTAAAACAGGGTATCATCGCATCGAAGATCGCTGCTCATGCAGCCGACATTGCAAAGGGTATTCCGGGTGCCAGAGATATCGATGATAAGATGGCGGATGCCAGACGTGTCCTGGACTGGGATGCACAGTATGCCTGCGCACTTGATCCTGCTACAGCCAAAGCGATCCGCGACAGCCGTATGCCAGAGGATGACCACTCCGACACCTGTAGTATGTGCGGCAAGTTCTGTGCTGTCCGCAGTATGAACAAGGCTCTCGCTGATGAGTACATCGACATTCTGTAAGTGACGCAAATATGACGGGCGGTTCTCTGCCACGGACTATCTATAATTGACTCGCTATGATTTCTATTTGATGCACATGCCTGATTCGTAAATACTCCTGTGCCAACTCGCCTTCGGCTCAGACAGGCACCCGTATTTACTGGCAATGTGCATCGCATGACGAAATCTTTGCTAATGTCAATATATAGTTAGTCAGTGACAGAAAACCGCCCATTTTATTTGCTGTCGTATTGCAGAATGTAAAACATGCAGTTCTTAATATAATCAGAATGTTTTCCAACATCTTTCTTTCATAAAATCTGCAATAACAGAGATATTTTACCTTCAGCTAAAAAGCCTCTCCCGTGTTTGCATTTCTCCAATATATGCATTCATCTTTTCTTGTCATACGATGGATGGTCGCCGCGATCAACCACAACCTCGTACCCGATTCCCTGCATTCTCCGCATCATACAGCCACAGCACTCCGAGGCTTCTTCCCCGGTGCAGATCTTATTGTCATATAACAGATATTTTTTCCTGACACCGACCGGTGACAGATTCGGCATCACAACATTTGCCCCGGCAAGAATCCCCTTCTCCCTGCCAAGCGGATGAATCGTGCCAAGTGCTGTTGTCGCAGGAAGCAGCACAGTAGGATGGATCAGACGGATAATTGACAGCAGCCGTAAGGTCATCTCAAGTGTTCCGGCAGCCTCTTTTCCAAATGGTGTGTCTGCCTGCGGAATAAAAGGTCCGATTCCGCACATTTCCGGTTCCAGTTCTTTGATCAGACAGAGATCCTCATATAGCGTATCGACCGTCTGATATGGTGAACCGACCATAAAGCCACACCCGGTCTGATAACCGATCTCTTTCAGGTCATGCAGGCACCGGATCCGGTTGTCAAATGACATTTCTCTCGGATGAAGCTTCTCATAATGTGCCTTATCCGCAGTCTCGTGACGAAGCAGATAACGTTCCGCCCCGGCAGCAAAATACCGCTCATAGGCTTCCCTGCTTTTCTCTCCTATCGACAATGTGATCGCACAGTCCGGATACTGGTGTTTGATCTCTGATACGATCTCACAGATCTGGTCATCTGTATAAAACGGATCTTCGCCTCCTTGTAACACAAATGTCCGAAAACCGAGCCGGTATCCACTCTGACAACAGTCAAGAATCTGATCTTTGGTCAGCCGATACCGGTCTACATGACAATTATCTCTTCTTATCCCACAATATATGCAGTTATTTTTACAATAATTTGTGAACTCGATCAGTCCACGCATATAGACTTTATTTCCATATACCTTCTGCGCTTCTGTTCTGGCACATGCCATCAATTCTTCGATCATTTCCTGATCGTCTGTTCCCAGCAGAAGCTGAAGCTGTTCTTTTGTAATATTCTGTTTATCGCGAATCTCTGTTATCAGTGTATGCATAAACGGTTTCCATCCTGTTTTTACTTATAAATAGTTTATCACATTTTTCTCTTATACAACATCCACTTTTCCGGATTGCATACAAACGATGCAAAAAAAGTTCAAAGATATTGCATTTCTGTGTCGGTTTTTATACAAAAATGATGCATTTCAAATATATGCTAGATACATCAAATAAATGAACAACCGCTCATGCCCGGGCAGCGAGTTTCGACAACAGACCATATGTCTGTAGATGACCAATAATATAAATACTTACATGAAACCGGAGGAACTTGAGGACATGACAACTCTTACAATCAAAACAAATGCACTGGATAACAATATACGGATCATCAAACGTCTGGCAAACGGCGCAAAGGTCATAGCAGTATTAAAGGGGAACGCTTATGGGCTTGGACTTACAAAATTTGCATCGTTCTTACAATCAAAGGGTATTGATAACTATGGTGTAACCGAACTGTCAGATGCTGTCACCTTACGCAGAAACGGAATCACGGGAAATATCCTGCTGATGACTCCATTATATAACTCAGAAGATATCACGACTGCGATCGATCACGATATCACGCTCAGCATCACCAGTACCGACTGTGCGCATGTGATCGATGAAACGGCCGCCTACATGAACCATCCGACAGTCCATGCACATCTCTGCATTGACACCGGATTTGGCAGATACGGCTTCTTATGTTCAGATGAAAAACAGATTGCCAATACAATTCAATCACTGAGGCATATAAAAATCACCGGCATCTTCTCTCATTTTCATGCGGCAGCCTGCAGAAATGAATACTATGTGAAGAAACAGTTTCAGGATTTTACCCATCTCTGTGATGCTCTCCGGAAAGATGGCGTCCCGGTAGGCATCCGTCATATCTCATCTTCAACTTCGATGATAAAATATCCTTCCATGAACTTAGATGCCATCCGCATCGGCTCTGCTTTTCTTGGCAGACTTGCGGTTCCAAATGATTATGGTTTTCATGAGGTCTGTAATCTGTCCGCCTATGTGGACGATATCTATGAACTGCCGGCCGGTCACAACATTGGCTATGGTCACAGCTTTAAACTGTCACACAATGCAAAGACAGCCGTTATCTCCGCCGGATATTATCATGGGCTTGGAATGGAACGCCACACCGATTCCCGAACAAATTTCTTCTCTCCGATCCGTATTTATTATAAATTAAAAGGCACTTTCCATAAAAAGACACCGGCTGCCAGCTTTAAAGACTACCGGCTGCCGGTGTTAGGTCAGATCAGTATGAACTCCGTTATCGTGGATACAACCGGATGTAATATCTCGGTAGGTGATACGGTTACATTTCCGATCAATCCAATCTTCGTCAACAGCGCTGTTCCGCGGGTATATATGTAACCTGTCTCATGTTGTCCGGGCGACCGTTATTCTGCGGGTGTATATGTATCCTGTCTCATGTTGTCCGGGCGACTGCCGGTACACTTTGTACTGTCGTTTGCTTTTTTTCGTTATGAGATGCAAATTGTCAGCGAATGCGGGTGCCTGTTTGAGCCTGAAAGGCGAGTTGGCACAGGAGCATGAGCGAATCAGACATTTGCAACGAATAGAAAAAAACAAGACATACAAAGTGTACCGGCAGTAGCCCGGACAACATGAGACAGGATACATATACGCAGAATAACAGTAGCCCGGACAACATAAGGCAGCCAAACTTTATATCACATGGATGCGAAAGGTGTTACTATCATATACTTTGCATCCCCGGTCAGCGGATCACGGCGTTTGTAATCGAATAATATATAGCATACTTCAGACAGACGATTTCCCGTCTCTCTGTTGTAATAAATCTTTTCTATGTGTGTCATTCTGGACATAGATTTCCAGTCACAGCCATGATAGTCTTCTTCCCGAAGGTATCTGTGGTCGTTGGCCTCACGGATGTAGAAGTCCCGGAACAAATCTCTCACACCCTCCTGTTCCGGGGCGAAATCCGGTCGGGTCTTCATATTCTCACGAAGATATAAGTCAAATACCAGCATTTCCCGAATCAGTTCTGTCTTCTCAGGGAAACGTTCTTCTGCAAAATGAAGCAGTACATGATACCGATAGATTCTCGCTGGTGTCTGGATAAAATATCCCTTTTCATCATAATAAGAAGCAAGGCTCGCATAAAAATCAAACGGTGAAGCAAATTCTTCTACAAGGAATGGCAGCGTGTTCTCAAACTGACAGCTGTTATAATAAATCTCTACCATTTCTTCGATCTGCTTTAATCGCAGGATCTCATCATAAGATATCCACTTTGTAAATAATACTTCATACGGCGGACAGCTCGTATACTGTAAGCCATACCGTTCTGCATTGTCATGCATTTTCGATCCCTTTAGCACCTTTAAAAAGCCTAACTGAAGCTGCTCCGGCTTCATCGCATATACATCATTAAAGGAATGTGCAAATGATTCATAATCCTCATACGGAAGCCCCGCGATCAGATCCAGATGCACATGCACATTATGTCCCTGATGGATCCTTTCAACGATCTTTGCAAGCTTATCGACATCCATTACACGATCAATCTCCTCTATCGTCTGCAGATTTGTCGACTGTACTCCGATCTCCATCTGTATCGCACCCGGCCGCAGACTGTTGACCAGCTCCAATTCTTCCTCATTTAAAATGTCTGCAGCGATCTCAAAATGAAAATTTGTGATCCCATTGTCATGTTCTTTGATATACCTCCAGATCGCCATCGCATGTTCATGGGAACAGTTAAATGTCCGGTCTACAAACTTCACCTGTTTTACCTGATGATCCAGAAAAAACTGTAGCTCATTCTTCACCAGATCAAGATTGCGGAACCGAACCCGTTTGTCAATCGATGACAGACAATAACTGCACCGGAACGGACAGCCTCTGCTGCTCTCATAATAAATGATCTTATTTTTAAAAGTGTCTAAGTCATAATACAGAAACGGAAGCTCCGACAGATCGGTAAGTCCTCTTGGCTTCGTACAAAGAATATCTTCTCCTTCCCGAAGCACCAGTCCGTCAATATCCCGGAAACCCCCGGTATCACGGAAATTTTCAATACCACAGGAATTCCCAGTATTACAGACATTCCCAATATCATAGGACTTCCCAGTATTATGAATATTTCCAATATCAAGATATCTTCTCAGCACATCATAAAAGGTTGCCTCTCCTTCTCCAACCATAACTCCTGTAAGCTCCGGCATCTCCGCAAGAAGCTTATCAGCATCATAGGTTACTTCCGGACCACCGACCCAGATATCTGTATCCGGAAGGAGCTTCTTCAATTCTTTTATGATCTCACGGATCATCTCGATATTCCATATATAACAGGAAAATCCAACTGCATCCGGTCTTCTCTTATAGATATCTGCAAGAATCTCTCCCTTTTGATTGTTGATCGTATATTCTGCAATCTCAATATATTCTGCAAGAAACGGCTGTCTCTTTACCGAATAAGAATACAGGGAATAAATCCCCGGATTCGAATGAATATATTTTGTATTTAATGCTGCCAGTAAGAACTTCAAGGAATTCACAACCTCCTACTATATGATTTTCTGTATCTTTGCAGGCTTATTCATAATAATCTCTTTTTCATGTTTCTGATATATGAAATTATTTATCTATTTCAAGGATTATACCACAGATAAGATTTATTAAGCTACAAAATCCGGAATTTGCCTTTACTTTAGGAATCGCGGATGATAGACTGAGGCTGTAGACAAAATTATATTATAGGAGGGTATCTATGAACAAAAAAATGAAACACTTATTACTGGCTTTATGTGTCTGTATCTTTGGTCTTATGATGACAGGTTGTGCATCAGAGACTACAACTACCATAAAAGTCAAATCGGCAACTAAGGCTGACTTCTCACTTCAGGTTGGCTATGACGATGAACTGTTATCCGCTATTGCAACCATGAGTGAAACCACAACAGAAGAAATCATCAAGGAACTGAAAGCATCAGGTGCTGTATATGCCAAGAAGACAATCAACGGCATCACCTATCACACCTTTACAGCTTCTGCAAAAAATGCAAAAATGACAGATATTGAGAAGCTGTTAGAAGAATCCGGATATACAAATGTATGTCTTACCAAGGATTTCTTCTATGCAACCTTTGATCCTGATAACGCCGCAAAGAACATGTCTTGTATCGCAGGGCTTACCAGCAAAGCAGCAGAGCTTCAGGCTAACGACAATTATGATCTGTCAAACATCCAGTTCTTTATGAAGACCAGTGTTACCATGAAGTCTAAGATCAAGACAACAAACGGTAAACTGTCCAACAAGTCAAAGGCAGTAAAATGGACGATCAAGGATGCTTCAAAGAAAAAGAATCTTTACGCTTCTACAGCTAAGACAACCAAGACAGCAAAGACAACAGCCGTTAAGAACAACAAGTCATACAAAGCCGGCAAGAAGATCACAGTATCAAACAGCAAGAGCCTTGTAAAGATGAAACTGGACGGCAAAGCAGTTAAGAAGAACACAGTCGTTAAGAAAAAGGGTACACATACCCTGACCATCTGGTCAAAGAACGGCAAGGTTCAGAACGTGACCTTTACAATTAAATAAGACTATTTATCACATAAAAAACATCCATATCTTTATTTACAGCATTTATCTGTATTATAAAATATGGATGTTTTAATTTTATAATTTTACCTTTTATCATAGACAAGAATCCATCTGCTCTATATTGTTGTGAAGCAGATGGATTCTGTACTATAACCACATTATTAAAGTTCTTTATTTCATCCAGACATCGATATCCACCGAGCCGGAGATTCCCGGCACACTTCCCTCGCTGGTGTACTGCCAGCCGGTAAACAAATATGGGAAATCGGGTACATTGGAATATTGTGCCAGCCACAGCTGATAATCTCCCAGCCGATCCATATCCAGATTCTGTGCATACCAGTTCCTGTTTGCATAGATCATCGGTGTATATCCTGCATCCTTGATCGTATCGCAGAATCCAACGATTGCATCCGTCCGTTCCTCATTTGAGATATCATTGGCACGGGCGCCGTCCGCTTCCATCTTCTCCGTATCGATCACTACCGGATAACTGATCTTATAATCAGCAATGTTCTTGAGCACATACTGTGCCTCTTCCACGCCTTCCTCGTAGCTTACTGCCTGTGTATAGAAATATACACCGACCGGCATCTTGCTTTCGAGTGCTGTCTCTATATTCGTTACATAATTATCATCCAATGCCAATCCACCCTGAGTGTATCCACGATAACCAAGACGGATCATTGCAAACTGGATACCGGCTTCTTTTACCTGATCCCAGTCGATCGTTCCCTGATGACCGGATACATCGATTCCCAGCTTAGCATTCTTGATATTATCATCTGAATAACGCATATACCCATCATCATCCAGCTGAAATCGTTCCAGATCATAATTATGTCTGGCTACCTTGCTGCTGATCTTATAGAGCTGGCAGGTCTCACGATCATCACCGACGATGATATAACTCTGCTTGATATAATTCCAGTAATTCTCGTAGATCAGATTTGCGAGTTCACCCGGTGGAAGCTCCACCCCATAAGTTACTTCTGTATATAACGTAGGCTTCGACCTTGTCGTCTTATTATGCTCCACTCCTATACAGATACCCGCTATAATACCGATCACAATACCAGTTATAATACATACCGCATATTTCATACGTTTTTCAAGTTGTTTTTTTCTGTCTATTTCTCTCATGTCTGCCACAAGCCGTTTAAAATTGGATTCGCTCTGTACCAAGTCTCAATTGAATAATTTTATCATATTTTCGTCTGATCGCATGGCGATATCGTCTTGCCACATTATCCGAAAACATATCTGTAATATCTTCTTTATTCAGAATCGCTCTGTCATATAACACTCTGTATTTGATATTCCAGTCATACATCAGACTTGTACAGTTATCGATACTTACCTTTATAAACGCGCCTTTCTTCTTTCCTGTTAATACTTTCAGATTTGCCTGCTTTCTGCCAACAGAATTCTTGACATCAAACAAAACCTCAGCCCCCGGAAACCGTTGCCATATAGCATCAAGAAACGCCTGTAGTTTCTTTGTTGTAAAATACTTCGTAACATCACAGCATACAAATAATATCGCTTCTCCCTGATTCTTCTTAACACTGTCAAGCCAAGTAAAATCCAAAATAGATTTTCCAATGTTCTGCTCCCTATCCTTGCTCTCCAGCATTCTGCGGCGAAGTTCCATTGTCTCAGGCATATCTACATTATACCATCGGATCCTTCCGTTATCCATCCGCGAAAACATGGTATCAAGTTCCGCCCCGACATTTACAATGATCCCATCTGCATACCTCATAATAAACTGTTTTACCCGTTTGTCAATCTCTACGATTCTTCCCATCTTAACCAGGCGGTCATATTCCGAATACATCGCATTCAGATCCTTATGGGAAACATTCAATTTGGTTGCAAGCTTAATAGATTCATCATCCTGATAAATCTTTGGATAGCGTTCCGCCACCATGGATCTTGCCCACACTGCCCGCTTGATCTCCGGGTTTACGAGTTTTGCTTCATCCTTAATACTGTCACTGATACGATTGATGATCATACGGCACTCAGGAATATGAGGATGCTCGATATAATCATGAGGCATCCCGAAATATTCAAAATAATGGATTCGAATCTGCTGTTTCTTTAGTCGATCATACAGATATCTTGCATATCCGTTTAACAGATCATCTTCTACCGTAAAAATGGCAATCTCATCACAGATATCAGTCAGATCTGCGTATACCGGACAGGTATATTCATTTTGATGATACAAATCCCTGATCCAGTATTTTCTCAAAAATTCTTTTATTCCCGGACGATAATAATACTTCCGCATCTCCTTCTTTCGATCCATCATCAGGTTCGCCATATTACCATCCATAAATTCAGTATCCATCGCCGGAGATAACAGAATCAGTTTATCCGGTCTCCTGATACCTTCTTTCCATGAAAGAACTGCCAGTGATAACGCAAGTCCGCCACCGGTCGAATCTCCGACTACTACCAGTCGGTCGATTGACATTTTCTTTGTCAGATGACGATATGCTCCGATCAGCATATCAAATGTATCCTGTGCACAGAACTCCGGTGTCAATGGATAGATCGGAACAATCGCACCGTAACCATTTTTCTCGATGACGGATGCAACAAATTCCCACTGATTTCTATTGATCTCCATGCAATGCCCGCCGCCATGAATATAGAAAAAGAAATTTCTAACCTCTTTTCCTTTTGGCTTCACATAATAACATACACCAAGCTTTTCTTCGACCTTTGTGATCTCAAACTCATCCTGCATCCACTTTGGAGGAGTGCTGCATTCGTATTTTCTGCCCTTCAAGACCTTTTTTGCAATGTCATCTGCTTTCATACGTTTATCATCGAGCATGATACCTTCTATTTTCTCTTTTATGATAACAAGACTGTTTTGTGTACTCATATACTTTCTTCCTTAATATACACGTAACCCATTTTTACCTGTTACCATTTTCACATAACCATGGGTGAATATCAAGTAAAATTTAATTCTCAGCTATAAATCCCCAGTCTTCATCTGCCGTAATATTAAGGCGCTCAGACAGTGGCACAGGATCTATGAGATCACCCGTTACGGCATCTAAAATTACCAGCTGTGACGTATATGGATCATCATGATCATTATCTGCTTCCTCATGCCTGCTGAATATCCATGCAGGCACAAAACAGTATGTATCCTGATCCTCAGTCTGCCTCAGACAATATCCAAGCTCCAGATGATCAAATATTACTTCTCTGTATCCGGTCTTATATTTCTTATAGAATTCAGGTATTGCTTTCTCTGCCTTCTGTATCATTTCATCAAATGAAAGTAATGTGACCGAGTCTGTCTGCCCTGTCGGTTCCAGATAATCTTTCCAGCCGGCATTGATAACTCCATTTCCATCTACATATATCGTGTAGGATTCATGCGGAAGATCAAGTTCTATATCACCATCTTCCCCTGACAGATAATCAGTATCATAATATGCATAATCAGCAACCATCTGTGTACCCGCCGCCCGTCCATACAGGAAAATATAACCATCCCATTCACTTGCACCGACAGGGTTGCCGCTGTCATCATAATATGCCCACATCAGATCACTGACACCTTTAACCTGAACATCACTGATTCCCAGATCCAAAAGAAAATCATCAGCGATCATCTTTGCTTCATCGACTGAATAGATACACTTGTTATCATGCACCATGGCTTCCGTTTCTTCCTCTGTCGTTCCGTCCTGTCCATTTCCTTGTGATGATTCGGTTCCCGTTTCCATGGATGCCGACTGCTCCTTATATTCTTCTACAGACATCATCGGGAGCTGGATCATATCCACCTCGGAGGCTCCATCCTGCGGACGATACTGTATCAAACTCTGTGTCATCTTAAAATGCGCCATCGGATATTCTGCACATGGAAAACCAAGCTCGAATTCTATATCATTACGGATGCCCTTATACAGATCAGCGGAATAATCAATAGCTGCTGCTCCATCCTCCGATGCTGCATCAAGCATTTTTTCCAGTCTCTTTATCTCATCTGTATACTGCTCCTCAAAGATTGCTTCTCCGTTTTCTTTTCTTGCTTTTGCATCTTCGTATTCCTGTTTTGCCGCATCCAGTTCATTTTCTATATCAGCTTTTGTCTTTGCTTTCTCACCACTCAGCTGAATATCCCGGTCAAATACTGCATTTACCACCTTTTCTTTATATTCCGGCGTCCTCTTTCTCTTTTTCACATATTCACGGATCGTACCTGACGTATCAAATGTCTGAATCCGGTCTGCTGCGATCTCGATAGATTCCAGCTCACTGTCTGCCGGATCTATCATCTGATGACAGGATTCCGGTATATCATAACCGGCAGAAACCGTTCCACTGTCACCATTTACATCCAGCCCTGTCTGTGTCGTTTCCTCCTGCTGCACGGAATCATAATCGATATCCTTCTTCCCACAGCCGGAAGTTATGGCTGTAAACATTAATATGCCTGCAAATAACAACGCCATTCCCTTTCTTTGTTTCATACCTGATTTTTTCATATTGATATTGATCTTCATCCTTTCCTGTCATAGAATTTCCCGTTTTCCCTCTTATTTCAGATAAAATTCTGATACTGTTTATTATTTGCTATTCTGATTCTACATTCATAGTTCGATATGTACCAAGTGCCTTTGATACTTCCACGATATCAATAACGGAACCATCTGTCGCATCAAGCACCACCATCTGATTCGGATTTGATTCATCCTCAACATTTCCATTATCGTCTGTATATTCTTCAACCTGTGTAAATATCCATGCCGGTACATATTCAAATTCTCCCTCCTGCTCGCCCTGTCTCAGGCAATAGCAAAGCTGCAGGCGGTTATATTCAATCGTTTTATACTGTGTACTGTATTTGGCATAATATTCAGGGATTGAAGAATCTGCACGTTTCATCAATTCTTTAAACGAGAGCATCTCTGCCGCTTCCGGTTCTTCCTCAGAAGAAAGATTATTTGTCCAATCCGCTCCGATGACACCATTATCATCGACTACGATCGTGCAGGAATCCGTAGGAATGGTTACTTCAGCATGTATCTGTGTAAGATTATCAACATTCCACGCATATAGTCCCTCTCCGATCGACTGATCCTTTATCATATGGTTGAATGTAAAATAATATCCATCGACATTTATCTCTACCGTACTGTAAAAATCATTATAATCCCATGCGAGCGCCGATGTCGAACTGAGCGACATATCATTACATCCGACATTCTTTAGAAAAGCTTCTGCTATTTCAAGTGCCTCCTGTTCTGAATACTTACATTCATTTACCGCCTTCTGTGCTTCTTCTGCTCCTGCATTACCATTTTCTACGCTTCTGTTTAATTCTATATACTGTCCACTCCTTATCGAATCCATCGGTTCATCCGGTGACCGGTACGATATTATATCCTCTTTTAATTCAAGACTGTAATCTGTATCTTCATCATTTGGTGGTGTAAAAATAAACTCATGATCTCCGATCGTTCCCAGATAACGAAGTGCAGAATAATCACCTGCCGCAGGATAAGTATCCGGTGCTTTCTCCAGTTTATCCTGAAGCTCTGCGATCGCATCATTTGCCTCCTTGATATGGTCTGCATCCGTTCCCAGATTCTTCTTATATGCCTCCCAGGAATCAATCTGAGCTTCTATATCTGCCTTTGTCATATTATCCTCATCGTAAGCATAGATTCCATTGCTCTTATCAAATATAGCTTCGGCTGCCTTTTTCCGCCCTTCCTGTCCTGTATTATTCTTGGATAATTTCTCTGTATACATTATCGCTGTGTCCGGTATTGAGATGTCACTGACCTTCACGGTGATCTCTCTAAGTCCTGAATCTCCGACCGCAATACTTCCATCATATGACTGCGGAATATCATATTTATCCTGAAGGCTTCCACTGTCCTTATTTCCGCTGCTGCCATCGATATTATAATCTACATTTTTCTTGCTACAGCCGGCAAGCATCGTCGATACCGTCAGCGTACCAACCACCAGCCATGCTGTCTCTCTTTTAAATCTTTTATTTTTCATAGCCTTTCCCCCTTTCATCTCTGTCAGTTTACTCTCCACTGTAAAAACTTCCTGCCGTCTTGGATAATTCAAGCAGATCGATCACCGAGCCATCCGTGGCATCTTACGACTTTCTAATTAAAACACACTATGCAATCATTTTTGCATCATATCTGTACATTTTCTGAATAATCAAAAAGGCACACCCATCGCCTTCTCTATATAATTACACGACTTGTTGCGTTTCTATTCGACTCGCACGCTTATTTATCAGCAGTCGCCCAAACTCACCCTGACGGGTTCAGACATGGGCTTGGTGCTGATAGCTAGTGCAAGTCTCATAACGAAACTACACAAATGTCGATGTTAATTATATAGAGAAGGCGATGGATGTGCCTTTTTAATCTACAGTTTTAATTTATAGTTTTATTCTTCAGAAGTATCTTCTGCACTATTGTCCTCAGCGGAAGTATCTTCTGTACTGTTATCCTCGGAGGAAGTATCATCAGTATCATCGATATCTTCTCCGTCTTCTGTCGGTGTGTCATCATATGTATAATATGTGCCAAGTGACTTGGACAGTTCCAGAAGATCGATCACTGATCCGTCTCTTGCATCTATAACTACCAGCTGTGTAGGATTGTCTTTTTCTGAATAATCCTGATATTCATCATACTGGGACAGAATCCATGCAGGTACATAATCGAACTCACCATCTTTCTCGCCTTTTTTCAGGTAGTATGTAAGTTCCATTCCGTTAAACTCAATCTTCTTATAATTAGATGGATATTTGCTGTAATACTCAGGAACCGTTTCATCCAGCTTTGCAAGCAGATCTTTATAGGAGAGAATCTCTGCTGCCTGTGGTTCTCCGTCTGCCTCCAGATATTCGCACCAATTTGCTCCATTGATACCATTGGAATCTATAGAAACCGAACATTCTTCCGTCGGAATATCAATAGAAGCATTATCCTGCTGAAGATTTTCAACATTCCATGCATTTACAGTAGCAGTCGGCTGATTGTTGATCGCTCTTGAATATGTAAATGTATAACCATCAACCTCTGTATCTAAGTTATTACCATCATTATCATAGTAAACCCAGCAAAGTGCTGATGTCTTCTTTAATGATGCATCTGTGCATCCAACCTTTGCCAGAAAATCATCTGCCATCTGTCTGGCTTCATCTTCTGAGAATGTACACTTATTCATGTCTGCATCTACAGCGCTTGCATCGTCACTTTCATACTGCATATAATCATCAAGAGTTGTGGAATAGCAGCCATTTGCTCCATCCTTTGGACGATAGGTCAAGGTATCTCCGGTAAAATATAATGAATATCCGGTAGAACCATTATCTTCATCCGGTGTTGAAATTGTAAATTTCTGATCTCCGATCGATCCGATAAATGCATCACCTGAATAATCGCCGGCTGCCGGATATTCATCCGGTGCAGTCTGCATTTCCGTCTTCAGATCCTCAATCCATGTATCATAGTATGATACCATATCTGTATCAGAACTATTTTTCTTCTTTTCATTCTCATACATGTCGATCTCTTCCTGAATATCTGATTTGGTACGTTTCTCATAATCATACTCATAGATACCCTTATCTTTATCAAATACAGCCTCTACTGTCTGCTTCTTATCATCATTTGTCGTGGTTTTCTTCTTGCAAGGTGCAACATACAGATCTCCTGTATCCGGTACGATCACCTCTTCTGCATCAATGGCAATCTTCTGGATACCGGAATCACCTGTTGCGATCTGTGTATCACAGCTCTCAGGAATACCATATTTACCCTGAAGACTTCCGCTGTCTGCGCTGCTTCCACTTCCAGATCCTCCATTTCCGTCTACATCATAATCCACATCTTTCTTTCCGCATCCGGTTGCTGCTGTGCTGACTGCCAGCATACCGACCAAGAGCATAGCTGCCATTTTCTTACGATATGTACGAAATCCCACTTTATTATTTTTTTTGTTCTGCATATAATGACCTCCTCTTTTCTTCTCTCATTATTATAGCTTCTGGATCATATCCAGTAAATGATTAATTTATAAATGTATTTACCGAGTCATTTCATTACTTTTCAGCTGTGTCACCGGTTGTGTCATCGGTTGTGTCATCGGTTGTATCGGAAGAAGCATCTGTTGTATCCTCTGATGAATCTGTATCTCCGACAGAAGTTATCGATGAATCTCCTTCATCGGAGACATCTCTTGCAATCGTATCAGTATCATAATTCTGATATGTTCCAAGTGACTTAGACAGTTCCAGAAGGTCGATCACTGATCCGTCGGTAGCATCTAAAACCACCATCTGATCCGGATAGTCTGCATTATTTGATTCATCCGCCATATCTTCGTACTGGGTTAATATCCATGCCGGCACATATTTGAATACTCCGTCTTCATCAGTCTTTTCCGGATAATAAGCAAGCTTCATGTCATTGAATTCAACCTTCTTATATCTGGTTGGATAAGTTGTATAATACTCCGCAATATTTGTATTTGCTTTCTTTAGAAGCTCATCAAATGATAACAGATCCTTGCTCTCCGTCTTATCTGTAATCTCAAGGTAATTTACCCAGTTTGCCGATATAACACCATTTGAGTCAACATATACTTCGCATTGTTCAGCCGGAACACTTACAGAGGCATCATCCTGCATGATATTATCAACGTTATATATGTCCACAGATGCTGTCGGCTGATTATTGATCGATCTTGTATAAGAAAATACATATCCATCGACATCCACCGACTCTGTAGTACCATCTGTTCCATAATAATACCAGTAAAGATCCTGTGCCTTATTCAAAGTTACATCTGCCATACCGATCTTATTTACAAATTCATCTGCGATCGACTGTGCTTCATCTTTTGAGAATGTACATACATTTGTGGATGACATATCAACATCCGTCAGATCATCACCGGTATCCGGTGTGGAAAAATATACACCGCTGGCTCCATCCTTTGGACGGTAGGTGATCAACTGATCTTTCAGACCCACGAAGCCGCTTACTCCCACCTGATCATCTACATTAACAAGGAATTTTCTTCCATTAATCTCTCCAAGAAGTTCTTTACCGGAATAATCTTTAGCTGCCGGATATTCATCCGGTGCCTTCTGAAGCTGATCTTTTAAACCATCGATCATAGAATCATACCAAGATGCACCGGATGTATCTCCATTGGCTATGGAATTCTTCTTTTCCTTCTCATACTGATCGATCTGCTCCTGAATATCAGATTTTGTCATATTGTCATAATCAAATGCATAAATGCCTTTATCTTTTTCAAGAAGCGATTCTACAAGCTGCTTTTTTGCATCATTTGAAATTTCTTTTTTCTTTGCATATACGATTGGAAGATCCACTGTACTTGGAACTGATACCTCATCTGCTTCGATCGCAAGCTTGCTCAAGCCACTGCTTCCTGTATCAAGTGTTGTATCACAGGATTCCGGAATTCCGTATTTACCCTGAAGACTTCCACTGTCTGCGCTTCCTCCATTTCCTGATCCACCGTCTACACTGTAATCTATATTCTTCTTTCCACAGCCTGTAAGTGCCGTTCCTGCCACCAGAACTCCTGCTACGGCAAGTGCTGCCATCTTTTTATAATGCAGCTTTCTATTTACCTGTGTTTTCTTAATACCTGCTGTGTCTTTTCTTATTTTTCTCAAAATAATTACCTCCTGCTGTGATCCTGCATTCTAACAAACAAAATTATTATATTTTTTCAGCGCTGTAAAAATATTAACACAAACCATTGATTTTGTTAATTAATACGGGTCTATTTTTTTATTAAACTTTCTTAAGCTTTCTTTTCATTTTCCCCGACATATTAAATGTACATGACCACTACATATTTTATGCAATATAGTTGCATCCTTTTTGCATCCTTTTTCTACAATTTCTTGTATTTCTATATTGCATTTTTTCTTTTTATGTTATAGTATGTGCGGTGAGAAAGAATAAAGAGGTGTCATTCCAATGAATATTACCATGTTAAAAAGTAAGATCCACAGAGCCGTTGTTACACAGGCTGAACTGAATTATGTCGGCAGTATCACCGTAGACTCTGAGCTTTTAAAGAAAGCAGGAATTCTTGAATATGAAATGGTGCAGATTGTTGATATTGAAAATGGAAATCGTTTTGAGACATACACGATCGCAGGAGAACCGGGATCAGGTGTTATGTGTTTAAATGGTGCAGCTGCCAGACAGGTTCAGGTAGGCGACCATATCATTCTGATGTGTTATGCTTCTATGACACCTGAAGAAGCCAAAGAATACAGACCAACGGTAGTCTTTGTAAATGAAGACAATTCCATCTCCCGTATCACCAGCTATGAAAAGCATGGCGAGATAGGCTAGAGAATAAAGCAAAAAGAAAGAGATAGTACCTAACGGCAATGTCTCTTTCTTTTTAATTTACGATATGAACAATCGCTTTTCTATTTTTCTTCTTTATTTACTATCCGCAGGACTCTGGCCGGGTTGCTGACTACGACTGCATTTGGTAATACATTCTTGGTTACAACTCTTTCCCATTCCATTCCTGTTTCATCTCTTGAGAATCTGCTTTATCTGATGATATATCTTGACTATTAGCCTTCTGATCATATATCTTTGTATTTACGTCATAGGCATTTGATGCATAGCCCTGTTCATCCGCATTATAGCCATTCGAATAATAGTCCTGCCCATTTGCCTCGTAGCCATTCGGATAATAACCTTGCGTATTTGCTTCGTAACCGCTCGGATAATAGCCCTGCTCATTCGTTTCGTAGCCATTTGGGTAATAGCTTTGCGCATTTCCCACATAGCCATCCGGGTAATAGTTTTGCGTATTTGCCGCATAGCCATCCGGGTAATAGTTTTGCGCATTCGGATAATAGCCTTGTGTATATGGCTGCTGCATGTTCTGAGCATTTACAGGCTGTATATATTCTCCGCTTTCCGACTGCTGATTTTCTGATGTAGTTTTTTTCTGCTGCTTCTTCTGTTCTCTGGCAAGCTTCTTCTCATTTTTCTTCTCAGCTTTCTTCGCCAGACGTTCTTCTCTGTGTTTTACCCTGTATGCCCGAACGATCAGAATATATACGATCCATAAGATAAGCAGGGAAACGATCGCAATCCCGGCATATAACTGCCACCGATGATAGGATGTAGCATAACGGTAGCCAAGCTCACTGTCAAGCGTCAGCAGTTTATCTCCTGATACCTGTATTGTCAGATAGATGCTGTAACCGATCACACCCGCACCTGCAAGTGTAAGAAGGATCTGAATAATAGTATATACGATCATGACTGCTTCCTCCTTTTCCTGCCCTTTACGAATACAATGATATAAAGGATCAACAATACGAGAAACAAGCCGCCAAGTGCGATATATTCAAATATCCGCTTCACTGTTTTTCCTGATTCATAGGTGACTGTCGCTGAATATACCGACTGATTTCCCACAGCATCTTCGGCAATTAATGTTATCGTATTCTCACCGCCTGACAGCGTTATCTTCTTGTTAAAATAGTTCTGTGTCAGTTCAACAGGTTCTCCGTTTAATGTAAGAACTGCACCGGCTTCCGTATATCCATTCAGATAGATGCTGCCTTCCGTTACTACTTTTCCGTTTATGTCTTCGGATACAGATAATTGCGGTGGAATCGTATCTACATAGATATCTTTTGAAAATTCGGCTGCATTTCCTGTTCCATCTGTTACTACAAATGAAACTGTGTTATCACCATCTTCCAGATTCACACGATACATGCCGGATTCTTTTTCTCCCTCCAGAATTTTCTGTTCTCCCAGATATGCATCAAATGTGCTGTTAGTATCTAATGTCACCGTTGCATTTATGAAACTGTTTTTTGTCATATCCGAATCCGTATCAAAGGCTACATCTGCCGATACTTTTACTGCCGGATCTGCAGTGATCAGATCATACATACAGCTCTCATTTGTTCTCACAACTGCCAGATATACTTTAGAAGCATCTTCTGAAAAATCTCCATAAAACGCTTCTGCTGTTCCAACATCTTCTTCCTTTATCAGGTTATGGTTCTCATCCCAGACAAGGACTGTATAAGCTTCATCCTCTGCTGCATTCCATGAAATATAATAACCATCGTTATAGGTTCCGCCTTTTACGCCATCTACCTTCTGTGAATCATTTGGATTCTGATAACTGACAAATCCATCACTGTACGCCCGCTGATAGATTCCATCCACAGATACACGGATATAAAAATGATATTCACCACTTGAAAGGCTGTCCAGATCAAAGGAAGCAGTTCCCTTCTTATCCATATATTCACTGTAAACACAGGTTCCGTCAAATCCCTCAGAATCTGTATCGGCGAATATTTCTACATAGATCTCGTCCGGACTGTCCATGATCTTATAATCTGCTGTAACGCTTCCATCTGTATTCTGTGTTACTGCAAATTTGCTGATCACTAAAGAATTCGGAAGTTCACCGACTGTTACATCTACAGTTCCAATATTGTCGCCGCTCACCACAACCGTCCAGGTTCCTTCTTCTCCTTTTCCTACATTAACGATTGCTTCACCATTTGACTCATATACCTGATCCGGCGTTTTGTCCTTACTGTAGACCTTACCGGATGGTGATGTCAGCTTTACGGTTCCTGTCTGTTCATAGTTTTCCCATGTTACATAGAAGACCGCTTCTGTATATTCACGACCCAGATCGATCGTTACCTCTGTCTCTGCTGCATGAACCGGAAGTACCAGACAGCCGACCACGGCAATCATCATTAACAGCCATATACATATTTTTCTTATTATGCTTATCTCTCTTTTCATATGCTTCTGTTACCCCCTTAGTTGGATGATGCATGAACTTTATCCCACAGGAAGAGTTCTCCATTATCTTCATACCAGATAGATGCTTCTTTCTCTTTGCCGTTATTCCCACTGTAATTCAATGTTACCTTGGCTTTATTAAAATCCCAATCCCAGTCAACGGCAAGCTTCGATGCTCCCTTTGCATGAACATTAGCAGGTGCCATATCCACGTTACCATTTACACCAAGCTTGATATATCCACCGGTCAGATTGCCTCCAAGATTTGCATCAGCACTTCCGTTCACCTCACAGCCAAAGCCTGAGATTCCAAGTTCTACAGAAGCAGATACATCCAGACCATCTTTATTTATCTTTGCTGCTGCCTTCGCCTTTTCTGATCCAAGCAGTGACAGATCAGCCGAGATTGCAAATTCTGGATCACTGAAATTAATCTCTACCTTACCATTTGCTTCACCGATCTCACCCCATGACTTGAACTTCTTCATCAGAGCATTATTGCCGTTAAACGAAGCAAACAGGTTGATATCTGCACCCGCAGTTCCTGCAAGTATAATGTCCTGCTTATTATATAAAGTATTATCAAGACCGGTACCGATAATATTATATGTTTTCTCCGGGATCACCGATTCATACAGATCTAAAGCGATCGTACTCATGCCCTGCAATTCTCCGCCAACCTGATTGATGTCAATGACTTTATAAACCGTTATTCCCGGATCTAATGCTGCTCCGATCGTAACTTTATCCGGTAGCCAGTAATAAGAAGAAAACGAACCGTCAAATCCGGCAATCCGGCTGTCAAAAAATCCCGGTATGGATGTTGCCAGATCGATCTTTCCACTGATCTTCCAATATTCGTGCTCAGGATCCAGAGAATTTAATTTTAGTGATAATTCATTGATTCCAAAAGTTCCAAAACTAATCTTATCATCGGTGGAGAATGTCACCTCGCCACCAAACTGAATACCATTCGGTGTGATCGCCATTGATAAAGCTCCATCCAATCCACCAAAGAATTCTTTTGCTCCAAACTGCTTTAAGCTGCTCCGCTTCGTAGTAGACTCTTTTTTATTCGCTCCGGTCTTATGTTGAAGTGATTTCTTTGTTGAATCAATAATTTCATCCAGCCGGAATGATGAAACATCTACCTGTAACCGGTTACTGTGCAGATTTACCTCTGCGACATCGATATCCATGATAAACGGCACAGAAAGATTCAGACTGGCAATTGACTGGTCAAATGATGCATCTGACCCATCGACAGTTGCATAATATCCATTTTTACCGATCACATAATCTTTATTTCCCATAACAAGGCTGGCAAAGCTGCCATTTGCCTGTTCCATCTCTGCATAACTGACATAGAGTTTTCCATCTCCCTGAACCTTACCGGAATCACCGACCTTGATCGTCTTATTTGCCACAAGGGAAAGATCCGGATCCATGTCGTCCACAATGATCTCCATATCACCTGAGCTGTGAACAAATCCGTTAATCATGACATTTCCACTGGCCGCCAGGCGATCATCTGCTGTCTGACCAATGGCATCTGCCGTGATCGTCATATCACCAAGTCGGATCAAGGTTGTTGTTCCTGCTTTGAATACCTTAAACAGAGATTTTCCTACAACAAGACGACCATCTGTTGTCTTTACTTTGACATCATAGATACCGGCAGTCAGTTCGCCATTTAATTTGCCTGTAAGACTTGTTTTATCTGCTACCTGTATATCTGTTAATACCAGATTGCCAACCGTCACACTCGCAATATCAGAAAATCCTCCGCCATTTACAGTCAAGGTAATACCATTCTGTACATCCTTTACAGATACATTTCCCGGCGTTACCGAAGATACTCCGAGTGTATTCTCATCAACCTTCCGGATAAATCCTGCATCATCTGAATCCTCCGGTTTATTCTCTTCTTTCAAATAATAATTCTTTGTCGCTGTTGCATTATATTCTGCGATATCAACAGTAAGGAATCTAGGATCTACATCCGGATTCTTTGTTACCGTATATGATATACTGTAATTATTTACGATATATTTCTGAAGATACAGATAGATATCCGATAGCTCCGTAGATGCAGATGCCTTTACGAATTTACCACCGGTTACTTCTGCGATTGCCTGCATATATGCGTCATCACATTCGCCAAATCCAACCGTATATACACTGATTCCAAGTTTTGCTGCTCGGTCTGTTGCAGCCTGCATATCTTCTTCCGAACCTCCGTCCTGTCCGTCAGACATCAGGATAACTGCTCTGCTGCCTTTTTCCGCTTCCAGATTATCAAGTGCAAGATTTAGACCGGCAGATATGTTGGTTCCACCACCATCTGAAATAGCTGCTATAGAGTTCTTCAGCGTTCCGCTTCTGGATGTCAACGATTGCTCCAGATATGCCTCATTATCATATGAAACAATCATCATTTTCTCTGAGGTTATATGCTCTACCGCTTCTGTTGCGGCCTGCTTTGCGTTTGCGATCGCCGCACCTTCCATACTGCCGCTCTTATCCATTATGATACCGATACTGACAGCTTCACTCTCTGCCCCGCTGTTCAGTGTAAAATCCGTGATCTCATACTGCGTATCGATCACCGTAAAATCTTCCTTTGTAAACTGATCTGCCAGTTCTTCTTTGGAGTCCTTTGTTCCATTGATATTAATGTATGCCTGAATGGATGGATATGCCGAAGTATCGATACGGCTGATATGAATGTTGATCCTGTCGTATTTTAATGTGGTTGCAACGTACGAATTAAATGAACCATTTATGGTTTCTTCCGATACAGGAACAACCTGACTGCTCTGTTTATCTACCATATCGTTAACTGCAGCATTCAGCTCTGCATTATAACTGTCATCGGAGATCTGATTGTACTGTGTCACAACTTCATCAATTGCATCTTTTAATAATGATGAATCACTGATCTTGGCACTGTTATCAATGACATTATGCAGATGCTCGTTTGCCGTATCTCTGTCATCCATTGCCAGATACAATTTGGACAACTGCAGTTCGTAAAATCCCGTATCGTCTCCACGATATGGCTCCTGTACAAGAACATAATTAACTGCACGCTTGATCGGTACATAACTTGCATCCTTATAATAGGAATCCGCTTCCTCCAGCAATTCATTTATCTCATCTGCATGTGCTCCGTCATAACCTTCATCATCTATCAGCTTCTGTGCCTTCTCTTTCGCGCGCTCCGCCTTCTTCACCAGGCTTTTGATCTCATCATCCTTCATATCGAATGAGTCTTCCGTATAGTTCTGATCTCTGGTATTTCGATATACTTCTTCGACAATTACATCCGTATATATAACCGTATTCTCCGGGCTTTTAAAATTCTTGTTCAGCTCGGAGGCTATATCCTTTGCCTTATCAAAATCATTCTGATATACATAATAACCGATCTCCCGCCGGAGTACTTCTTCTGTCTCACCATATGTATGCTTCAGATCCCTGATATCATCCTCTGTAAGATCAGCAACTGCCACGCCATGGATCTTATTGTCAAGCTCATACGCTTCTTCAAACTCCCGCTGTTCTTTTCTGGTAAAATCAAGATCTTCGATATAGGCAGTCAGTGAACCTGTCAGTGTTTCATTTGATGCATTATCCGTGTCATCTGACTCCCCACTCCATGCAGTCTCCTGCACGCCATCTTCTTTTTCCAGATCAGACAGATAAGATTCATAATCTGTATATGCCTTTTCTCCTCCGGAGATCATTCCTAGTTTCCCGGAGCAATAGTCATCAAGAGCCGTCAGATATGCCTTTCCTGCCTTACTGATCCCGTTTTGTTCTGATAACTCCTGAAGTTTAAAATGGCCGTTAATATAATCTCCGTTCATGACATCACATGCCACACTGAGCAGCTCTTTTTCTTCAAAAGAACCTGCAATGTCGTCAAGAAGGATTGCCGCCTGATCGATATTGCCCTCTTTCATATAACAATACGCCATATAGATATTCTGATCATTTGTATCTGCGTCCGTAAAATATGCCCGAATGCCAAGAAAGGTAGTCCCGGCAAAAGCCAGAACTACCCCTATCGTGAGCAGCCATTCCGGGACATTTCTCTTTGTCTTAAAGATGAAATGTCCGCATATATCAACGACTGTAAAAAACAGAAAGATAATTGCTATCTTCAGTAAAATATTTAATTCCAAATTTTGCCCTCCCTTAAATATCTGAATCGGATCTGTTTTAAATGAAGACCATTTTTACCGACATTCAGACGCATAACTGAAAATCTGGTATGCAGATCAAATTCTTTTTTAATAACCATGTCTTCCCCATTTGTTCCATGGAATGTGAAACTGAGGCTCGGTATATTGGTATAATACAACGTACATGGCATTTGGGCAAGTTCTGAGAGATTGGAACTTCCGATCAGTTCGATCTCATAAATTCCTTTTTTTTGTACATCAAACGGAAGTACATAATTTACACCGGCTTTCGACTCCTTGGTATCAAGTCGTAATTCATAGTCGCCATCTAATCTGACAAATTCAACATCTGACAGATCAACATCATCCGGTTCCGCCGGACGATTGATGATCGATACCTCTGTCGGGCAGCCCATTGCTCTGCGCATTGCTTCTGTATCAAGTACAAAGCCACAGATGTTCGCTGCATTTCTCTGAAGTTCCGCGCGCTTCAGCCGTCCATCTACGAGTGCTGCGGCTGTATTGTCTCCGCTGGCATTTGTTGATCCATCCGGACATACCATATAGATATCATTCTGCGCACGTGCCATTGCCGCAAAATTAATCTTATCCGGCTCCTGTCCACGCTCATTGATGGATGCCCACCAGTCAGTCATAACGATACCTTTAAATCCCCATTCTTCTCTGAGGATTGTCGTACAGAGATCATAATTTCCGGCTGTCCATACTCCGTTTATCGGTCCGTATGTCGTCATGATCGCATCGCAGACACCGCTTTTTACGATCATCTCAAAGCCTTTCAGATAGATCTCCCGAAGTGCACGTTCTGATACAACAGGATCTGCAAAATGTCGTCTCATTTCCTGATTATTTGCGCAGAAATGCTTCGCTGCCCCTGTTACACCTGCTACATGCAGACCTTCTAACATCGCACCGGCAAAGCATCCTGTCACATATGGATCTTCCGAGAAATATTCAAAGTTTCTTCCATTTAACGGATGACGGTGAATATTCATACCGGGTCCCAGTAAACAGTCAACCTTCTGTGCGATCATCTCATAACCGGTACAGGTGTAAAGCTCTTTTACAAGCTCTGTATTAAATGTACATCCAATGATCGTTCCATTTGGCAGGCTGAATGCTTTCACACCACAATCTAACCGCATACCGGACGGTCCATCACTGCAGCATACAGAAGGGATTCCATGACGGTTGATCAGCGACTTAGATACACCTCCAAATGCTGCTGCCGTTCCCGGTGTTACAAGTGAACTTCCCATGCCTTCTCCTCGAATGATACAAGTAAGGTCATCGTCTGTCAATTCTGATATAAATTTATCCATTCCGATCGAACCATCTGCCACATCGGATAATGTATGAGTACCCATCGTCTGACGAATCTCCTGCGGAAGATGATCCTGTCTTCTCTGCTTCTCGTTTGATGCATGATGTGGTGCTGCTTCCATCATGACCTGATATCCGTTCTCTGTCTCTGCCGCCTTCATTCTGTCAAATGCTTCTACCGGAGCAAGTGCAGAGCAGAGCTGTTCGATCACAAGATCACCTGCAAGCTGAAACGTGCCTGCACATTCTGCACTTCTGACATTTTCGCCGGCAAATACATGATATGTGCCTGCTTCTAATACAAATGCATAAGCATGTCCTGTAATACCGGAGTCGTCATAGGAAGCAAAGCGGCTGTATGGAACGGTAATATCCAGTTCTTCTGATTCACCCGGTGCAAGCTCCTTCGTCTTTGCAAATCCGACAAGAACCTTATCTGCTTTTCCAAGCTTACCCTGCGGAGCTTCCGCATAGACCTGAACAACATCTTTTCCTTTCTTTAAACCGACATTTGAAACAGTTACATGAAGAGTAAACTGCTGTTTCTCCGACTCATTTGAAAATACAACGACTGACTTTTCAAATGTTGTGTAGGACAGACCATATCCAAACGGATATCTGACGCTATCCTTTGCGAAAGTCTCAAAATAACGATATCCGACATAGATATCTTCACTGTAATAATTCTTATCCGGATCACCAAAATATGGTGTAGAAGGATAATCAGCAACTTTATATGCGATCGTGTCTGTCAGATGACCGGATGGTGAAACAGCTCCTGTTAATACATCTGCGGTTCCAAGTCCACCGACCATGCCGCCCTGCCATACATACATAACAGCTTCCGGCTGGTAACGGTCTGTAAAACTCATATCGAGCAGACCACCGACATTTAATAAAACGATCATCTTATCAAAGTTCTTTCTTACTTTTGTGAGCAGGTCTTCTTCCACATCTGTAAGCTGATAAGAACCCTTGGTATCACTTGCATCTTTATCCTCGCCTGCTGTACGTCCGATGATCACGATAGCTGTCTCTGATCGCTTGCCGGCTGCTTCCACAGCCTCATCGGTCAGCTCCATTTCTTCCTGACACCATGGTTCATTTCCCCAGCCTTCGCCTTCGTTAAATGGATGTGTCTCTTCCCAGTCCTGATAGATCTTGATCAGCTCCTCATCCAGAATGACCTGACCACTCTCACGCAGACCATCTACGATTCCATAGACCTTTGATACATTTACCATTCCGCCTGAACCGGTTCCGCTCTTATAATAGTGGTTCTGGATTCTTCCAAATACTGCCACCTTCTCATCTTTTACAAGCGGAAGTGCCTGATCTTTATTCTCAAGCAGAACACAGCCTTCTGCTACTGTCTGTCTTGCAAGTGCTACATACTGATTCCAATCCAATACTACCTGATTCTTCATATCCATCATACTCCTTTTCCTGATTTTATCCGTTTGTTTTATCTTCCTTATGCAACTGTTTTCCGGCTCTCTGCATATGTATTTTCTGTCTCATTCTTTTTGACAGAAATTATGATTTCGTTCTTCAATTTATGAATGTATAATAGTATGAATCCTATTTTTACAATATAAAAAATACGACATTCTCATCATTTTCCCGACTGTTTTAAAATCGAAAAAAACTGTTATTTGAATTATTCAAACAACAGGCTTTTTCTGTATTTTATTTCACCCATTCTTACAATACATTTATTATTTAAATGATTTTATTAATCTGTCCTTTTAAATATGGTATATCTTCAACTAATGTATTCCATACAATCTCCAAATCTACATTTTAATAACTTTCAAAACTACAATTATATTTTTCTTTCAGCAGTTCAATATCATCGCAATATCCAATTATTTTCTTAAGAATCTCTACATCATTATTCTTCATAAAGAACCACCCCCTCATTTTGAATATTGTCTAAAAATATCTTGTCTTTTATACCTGTCGTAACAACATCAACATGACACAGTAATTCATCTTCTAAATCATACACGAATGCCATGTACTTTATTAAACTCGTCATCTTTCCTTTATCCACATAAAGATCTACATCACTGTCGTCATTTGCTTCTCCTCTTGCATAAGAACCAAACAAACACATACGAGATATGCCATGTTTCTTTGCAATTGGTATTGTTTTATCTTTGATTTCTTCAATTGTATAACACATCATACATACCTTCCTCTCAAAATATGCAAGCAAGTAATTTTATGTTTATTATACCGCAAGAATCCCGCCTGGCATACACCAAACGGGATTCTTATATTTTTCTGTATAACTGTCACTTACTGTTTATTCTTTCTGCTCTTTGCAAATACACAGCCTGCTCCGATGAAGCATGCGCAGCTTGCAAGAACTGCTACATAAACGATCGGAGTACTGTCACCGGTCTTTACAAATTTAGAACCTTTGCCTGAGCCATCAGAAGATCCTGTAGAATCATGGCTTTCTGTTGTTTCTGTATCTTCCATCTCACCGGTATGTTCCTCGGTGGTATCTTCATCTTCAGTATCTTCATCACTGTCTGAATCTGTATCCTCCGTGGTCGCTTTCTGAGTTGTCTCGATTGTAGCCTCCTCGGTCATAACTTTTTCTGTCGTTTTTTCCTCAGTCGTCACATTCTCTGTTGTCGTCTCCTGAATAACCGGGATGGATGCTGTCTCTACCTTTCCACAAACAGTACATTCATGCTTCTTTATTCCTGTAGCAGATGTTGTGGCTGCTGTTACAACCTGCCATGCGCCATAGCTGTGTCCCTTTGCCGCAACTACTGTATCAGAAAGTGTGATTTCCTGTCCACCGTCTGCATCACGGAAATATTTTCCGCATTCATCGCAGTACCAGTATGCGATATTGCCTTCATCCAGACAGGTGGCTTCTCCGGCAGATACTGCCTTCATATTATGTACATGCTTCTTATTGATCGCAAACGAATCAACCACACTCATATCACTGGTTCTGTATGTTGTTACCTTGAACTGGCTGTCCGACACATCTACTCTTGAAATGTTAGGAACATTTTCCTGATTCATTACTCTGGAATATGGGAAGCTTGCATTCTTGATTGTGTAGAACTTGGAACCGGATGCAGAGTTTAATGTCACATATAAGATTCCTGTTGGATTTGTGATTGATGAATAATCAGCATCATCATAGATCGATGCATCTGTCATCGGATCAAGTCCATCCATCATATAGGTTCTGCAATATACATGGTCATGTCCCATAAGAACCACATCGATATCCAGATCCTTGAATACCGGAACCAGTTCCTCCCGTCTTGTCAATATACCGCTCTCTAATGAATGGCTTGCTACGGAATAAATGGAGTGATGGAATACAACCACCTTCCATGTAATATCCTGACCTGCTGTTGCCTGTATTGCCTGTTCCATAAATGCCTTATGCTCGGCTGTCGATGTGTTGTTACTGTTTAATGCAAGGAACAGTACATGATTATATACAAAATAATAATCTCCGCCTGCTGCTGTCGTTCCATAGCTGCTTTCATTTGGATTGTTAAAATGCTGATCGTACGCCGCAGAACCGGAATCATGGTTACCTACCACTGTTGCGGTTGGAAGATCAAGTAAAGTATCATGCTCCAGATATCCGTCGTACTGATCTTCATTTGATGCTGTATTTACCTGATCACCTGCTGATAACAGGAAGTCCACACCGTCAAATGCACTGTTGCCGGAAATCAGCTTTAGCGTCTTCTCCCATCCGTCTGTATCGTTTACAGAACTTCCGCTTGCACCGATCTGTGGATCACCTGCTGCTGCAAATGAGAATGCGCCTGTTCCACCGGTTGTAAAGGAACGGATCTCTGACTTTGTCTCTCCATTTACCAACTGATAAGCATATGTCGTATCAGCTGACAGTCCGGTTGCTGTCGTCTGATAGTTGTAGTAACCGGATTTGTTGGATGCAGTTTCATTTGCCGTGAAGCTCTTTGCATCTGCCGGCATCTCGTTCCCACTGACTTCTGAATTCTTAGCAACCAGAAGTGTGCCTGTTCCATCAACATCTGCATACCAGGTTACATTGATCTCAGACGCATCCTTACCAACCGTCCATGAGATATTCTTCTGTGTATATACCGGTACGGATACTGTCGTCTCAAATGTAAGAGTCGGCATATCAAAATAAATATCCGAGCTGGATGAGCGTCCCTGATGAAGCTCTACTGCTATAACATTTTTTCCATCCTTCACTGCCGCAAGTGCTGCCGGATCACTGGTACTGATCGTTCCAGTCTTTGGATCGCCGGCATTGGAACCGCCATACTGAAGATTGCCTGTTATGCTGTCATCATCAAAGCCTGCAATCTTCACACCATTTACATATACGGTTGCTGCATCATCATAGATCACACTTCCTGATATCTTCGTTACCTTAGAAGCATCCGGTATCGTTACATCCGTACGGAAGAAAAACGCTTCAATATCGGTTGTTCCATCTGCCTTGTACTGTGTTAATAATGTCTTTGGTGTACATCCGCCACCCAGATCATTGATTTTTCCTTTCTTTGCTCCAAAAGGACCTGTCGCTGTCTTCCATGCAGATATGTCATAGTCATCCTTGGTCCAGCTTGTCCGGTCATAGCCTGCTGCTATGCTGTCGCCTGCCGGGTCGCTTCCATCATCCAGATAACTCCATGTTACATTTCCATCCATTGTTACATCATTCTCTGCTGCCCTTGTCTGAAAAAGGGGCTGTGCCATCGTTGCTACCAACAATAATGACAAAAGTGCAGAAAGTCTTCCTGTTGTCTTACGTCTGTGTTTTTTCATTCATTTTCCTCTTTTCATCTTTTCATTTTATCTATGTGAAATGCGCATTGCTGCGCAGATTCCTGTCGTTATCGGTACGGTAAGGATCACTCCGATCGTTGCACACAATCCCTGTGCAAGCTCGATCGCCAGGTAGTCCGATGATATGAACTGTGTCCGGCTCACTCCATAGGCGGTTAATACCAGCATCGTATTGAGTGCCGTTCCCGCAAATGCAAGGATCAGCGTATTGCTCATGGTTCCGATCATATCTTTTCCGATATTAAATCCCGACTTCATAACCTGTCGAGCGGTTACCGAAGGATCTACAGCGACCAGTTCCATAAGCGCTGCCGTAAGGGAAACTGCCACATCCATAACGGCTCCAAGGGAAGATACCAGAACGCCTGCGATCAGAAGTGATCGAACCGAAAGTCCTGTCGCTCCCTGAATGACCAGAAGTTCTTCCGCATTGTCACTGTTAAATCCTGTAAGATGTAAGGTTTTTGAACTTATGTAAAAAATAATTCCTGTTACTGCAACTCCAAGTACAGTAGCAAGTGCGGATACAGCCGTCCGTCTGCTGCAGCCATTTAACAACAACAGGCTGACTGCTGTTCCTGTTAATATGGTCAGGATTGAGACAATTACAGGAGGAAATCCGTGGTAGATCGCCTGAACCATAAACAGTACTACCAGAAGAAGTGTAAAAACGACACCGGCTAATGCCCGTAAGCCTTTTCCTTTTCCCACAAACAACATTACCGCGGCAAATACCACCACAAGGATGCCAAGTGGCAGGCACCTGTCATAATTGAATACTGTGTAGTAGGGAGCTACTCCCTCCGGCATATCTGCACATACGATTATTTTCTGATTAGCATTTACATAGATGTTATGTGTCTGCGACAAATAATTATCAATCGATACTTTGTCGCCTTTCTGATCTCCTTCCAGAATCAGAACTGTAAGCTCCTGTTCCCCAAGATATCTGGAATGATCATATGGATCTGTCTCCAGCCGCTCATTATCGACAGATACTACCCGCCCTCTTACGAATGTCCTGCTGTCGTTGTTGTACATTATATAGCTGTTGATCCGATCCCAATCAAATGAACCTGCCGCCAGAAGAAAGGCTGCTCCGATCAGGAAAACCGCGATATATACTGCATTTCTTCTCACAAATAAAACAAGATGCCCACCTGTTTTTTCATCCGTTTCCCTTATCGTTTTGTCTTTTTTCTCTGTCTCTTTCATTTCCGGCTGCCTGCTCCTTATACATATGAGGCGAACCTGCCTGCTCCTTGAGGTGGTCTCACTTCATTTCTGTATTTATTATAGATATGCCTGCATGTGCCTGCTATCACACTTCCGTAAAGATTGCAAGGGGCATATATTTCTTTTGTAAAATTCACGAAAAAACAGGCAGTCCCGTTATAAGACTGCCTGCCTGATGATTATTTTTTACTTTTTTGTAAGAGTCATTTTAAACTAATTGACCGGGCCATCCCATGATGTAAATTTATCTGCATATGTATCCAGATCTGACACATTTACCGTCAGTTTTCCATCTGTACTTTTATAATCTATATACATGGGATAACATCCACCTGAAGTTTCACCCACACTGTCCATCGTGAATACATTTCCGCAATTCTGACATACCAGTCTTCCATTCTGTTCCTTAAAGTATGCCCTTGGGGATGGATTACATACCTGACATGTATTAAGTGATAAGCGCGGAGTTCCATCTGAAGCTTTTACGGCAATAAGCTGTATATTTGTTCCGTTTGAATCGTAATTTACATACATTGGCATCGAAGTCAACGTATCTGTGTCAATGGAAATTTCGCCATTTTCAACAACAGCAGTTTCATATACAGCGATTTCATTTTTTTTCGTATCGGATTCCATTTTTTTCTTTTCAGATGTATTTGAACTTCCACAGGCAGACAGCACGGATACCATAAATGCCGCTAATATAACTGCAGCTACTTTCCTGTTTTTCTTTGTTTTCTTTCGCATTATTTTATTCTCCTTCTTCATCAATAATATTTATTTTACCATTTATCATACCCATCCAGCATGTATACGAAACGGTTCCCGGTTCACCCGGAGTGAACTCGATCACATTCTCACCCGGTGTAAATTCATGGGTTATACCATATGCACTTAATACCATTTTATAATTACAACCATTGATAACCTCCTCCGGTACATGGATTGTCCATTTCACCGGTATTCCGCTATAAACTGTAATCTCTGGATAACTTCCAAAATCCAGCTCACTATCCACATATTGCATATCACCTGATGTTGATATCTCTGCTGTATTTAATTCTCCTGTCTTTCCTGATGTGAGACCTGTTCTGTCTATATTAACTCCGGACAGGCTTACACCCTGTGAAAGCATTGCAAGACCAAGAACTACAACAAGAATGCATCCGATCTGCGTAACAGCTCGTGAATATTTTTTTCCAAGAGCAGATACCACACTTCCAAATCCAAGCATCAAAGGAACCGTACCCAGACTAAACATCAGCATCGCAGCCGCCCCCGAAACAGGATTTCCTGACCCAAGCGCAATGATCTGCATAGACTGCATGGAACCGCAAGGCATTAAGCCATTCAGTAATCCGACAAAAAATGGTCTGTTTTCTCTTCTCCTTTTTTTACTTATTTTGTTAGCCAGCTTTTTCGGAAATCTGATCTGTAGCTTTCTTAATACCGGAATAATTCCCAACATATTGATTCCCATTACCACCATAAACAGACCTGCGATTATTTTCAATATACCCTGCAGCATGAGTGGAATTCCGGTTCCATCCCCGCCTGTTAAAAGCATGCCAAGTCCTCCCAGCAGAAAACCAATTGCTGAATACGAAATCACACGTCCTGTATTATATAGTAAGGATGGTATGAATATCTTATTTTCCCGGCTGTTCCTATCGTCCTCCATTCCGGAAGGAATACACTGCGACAGATTAATACCGCCACACATCGCTATACAGTGAACAGATGTAAGGAGTCCTACTACAAACAGCATTCCATAGCTCATTTTTGAATCTGCAAGCATCGATGGAACAAGAAAATTCAAAATGCCAAATCTCTGCAACAGATAATACAATAAAATAATAATTGCAAATGTTCCTATAGAACCGGCAAGCTTCCGATGATCTTTTTTTCTTTTATTTACTACTTTGTAATCAAGTTCCTGAATAACTCCTATAATTTGATCCAACGACACTACATCATTGTCAAATTCAATTTCAGCCTGACCTTTGCTGTATGAGACAGAAGCTGCTGAAATCCCTACTGTATTTCTTAGCGCCTGCTCTATTCTTTTCTGACAATTGACGCAGGTCATACCATCAATCATGAGAACGTTTCTTTCCATTGCCATATTTACAATTCCTTCGCTCAAAATACCCCCATCGGGTATTTTGTCGCCGACAGTATATATACCGATCGTATACTTGTCAATATTTTTCACAATTTGTTCAAAATGCTGTATTATACATCATCATATCTTACTACTGTTGATATACATTTTTATGTATTATCAATAACTGCTTCAACACTTCCCCTATCATCTCATTATTTTCGTTATATAAAATATTCTCTTTCTCATTCAATGTATTTTCCTTGATTTCGATATGATCATCTTTATCGAAGAAACCCTTTATGCTTCTAAAATGATTAAATTCAATAGTAAAATCCTCGCCATCATAAAGCGAAATACTGATCTCTGTATCTTCAATTATAAAATCGGCATAACTATTTTTTACATGAAAGTCTTTCTTTAAAAATGGAAGTTTTTGATTTGGCAATCGATACCGAATATTGTCTTTTTCTAATTCGTAAAGTTCTCCTTTTACGAATCCCAATCTCTCCGCATTCATTTCAAATGCTTGATTCATATTTCTTTCTGTAATTTTCCAGTTAAAAAATATAAGCGCAAATATAAGTAAACCAGCCAACAGGCACATGCCCACTAATCGAATTATCTTTTTATATTTATTGTAAAAATCTATTTTCTCAACAAACTCTTTATCCTCGTTTAATAACTGATCCAAAGAAACATGATAGGTGTTACAGATATCAATCAACATTTGAAGATCCGGCAAACTTCTTTCATTCTCCCAACTGGAAACCGTCTGTCTTGAAACGCCGAATTTTGCTCCATATTCTCCTTGAGTCATATTTGCTTCAGTCCGAGTTTTTTTAATCATCTCTGCAATTGTCATTTCAACTCACCTTTCTGCAATGCAATAATGTTCTGCCTCAAGTATGCCATAGTCACACTTTTCACACAAGATATTATCGCTTTACATGCATGTAAAGTAATCTTATCCTCCTAATATCCACCTGTAAAAGGCTATTTGCTTTATTTTTTTTACATATAATCTATACTTTCATTAACAACAGCAATTGCCGTACAGAAAGGACGAATTTTATGAATGATATTATTAAAACCCAAAACCTTTGTAAACATTACAAAGAAACAACCGCTTTAGATAATGTTTCCCTTCATATTCCTCAAGGCACTATCTATGGATTGATTGGAAATAACGGAGCTGGCAAAACAACTTTAATGAGAATACTTTCTAATTTACAAAGTCCCTCCTCCGGAACAGTTCTTAAATCTGAAAATATTAAAATCGGTGTCATTATTGAAACCCCTGCTTTATACCCAACTTTGAGTGCAAAAGGCAATTTGAAATATCAGCTTAAGATTTGCGGATGTCCGTCAGAGGAATTAAAGCCTAAAATTGCTGAATTATTAGAGTTGGTACATCTGAAAGATACTCGAAAACTTGTAATGAATTATTCATTAGGTATGCGACAGCGTCTGGCTTTAGCAATGGCACTTGTAGGGAATCCACAATTTCTCATTTTAGATGAGCCTCTTAACGGACTTGATCCTGAAGGCATAAAAGATTTCAGAGCTATCATTGCAAAGTTAAACGAAGAGTATGGGATGACTATTTTGATTTCAAGTCATATCTTAAGCGAACTTCAAAAAGTGGCAAACTACTATGGTTTCCTCAAAAACGGTGTTCTGATTCAGGAATTTTCTTCATCAGAAATAGCTGACACCGATTTAGAAACTTTTTACTTCAAAAATTTCTTATAAAAATAGAAAATCAGAAGGGAGAAATAAATTATGAATCATCTATTACCTATGGAACTAAAGCGTGCTGCAAAATCTCCAATTTTACGGATTGGCATAATCGCTGTGATTGCTGTTAATATTTATGGAATTTTATTAAATAGATATGGGTTCAAAATCTATACAGCAACATTTTTATTACAAAATTCTGCTCTGATATGTATCGTTTTAGCCGTATTGATTCCGTTACACTTGGGTGTCGACTTTGAAAGCAGGGCAATCAACAACAAGATATCCGCAGGATACACCCGAAAAAAGATTTACATTGTTGAATTAATCGTCAGCAGCATATCTGCTATGATTTTATTTATTGCTGATATAACATCTGTTTTCATAAGTTCAAATATTGCCGGATTAGAATTCAATGGTAAAGTCAATATAACTGAATTTGCATTTCATGCTGCGGTTGCCTTTATGTGCATTATCACAGTATCTAATTTATACACTATGATTGTAATGATTTCACATAAGCAGCTTATTAGTCTTGGAATTGCAGTGATCGTAACCTTAGCATTGTTGACATTAGGCGGAAAGTCCGTTTCCAGCTTAAATCAACCAAGCACCTGGACCAATCCTGTCACTCATGAAACTGAGGAAAATCCCCTGCAAATAGATGGTTTTGCCCGTACAGCAAATAACATTCATGTTTTAATTTCACCATTTGCCCAGGCTGAATTTCACAGTCATATGCTATCTGAATCAGAATTAGGCACAAAGAAAGAAACTTCCCTTATTTTCAAAAACTTTCCTTACCATATAGAGTTTTGCCTATTCAATATTCTTGAAATTTTTTTGTTCTACCAGATTGGACTTCGTATTTTCAGAAAACAAGACTTGAAATAGAAGTCATAGTCTTTCTTTACCTTATTATATGTTTTAAGTTAAAAAAAGCGACCAGTCTTGTCATAAGACCAGCCGCTTTTTTGTTCTTAATCTGCTACCAGTTTATCTATCTCTTTCTTTGTATACATCATTTTATCTCATGCCCGGTTACTACCTCGAAGTGATATTTTGCAATTCCAAGATCAATCTTAGAATAAAATCCTCCAAGATCTTTTGCTGTAACTTTTCCATTTTTCAGCACAATCTTCTCTCCATAATATCCTGCCTTTTCCTGATCCTTCTTACTTCCGACAATCGCAATATAATTCTTTACATTTTCAAATTTTCCGTAATGAGCCATAAAAGAATCAAAACATTTCGGTTCATCATAAAAAGCCTGAATTGACAATTTACTCTCAGCATTAACATCATTTATCAATGAGTTGATTTCTTCTCTCTTAGCTGGTTCAATAGCCTGATTTTTATACTGCCTTACGCTATGTCTTTCTTTCATGATCTCTAATATATCCATTGCCATATCCTCTCTTGATTTCCGAACAAATGTTTGATATAATGTATTTGGTGCTACCATATTCGGTAGGCGGTTAGCCTTCTCCACAGGAGTTATAGCCTGTGTTTACATAGAAATCCATTTATGGAAATCTGTTGAGGAGGTTCGTGTTTATGCTTACAACGGAGCTTTTTATAGCCATTATCAGCTTATGTATTACTTGCTTTGCTCTTGGTTATACCGTTGGTTCTAAGAGCAACGATAAGACACAAAAATAACCGCCCTGGTCTGGTAAACTTTGGCGGTTATTTTTTGTAACTAACAATATATCAAGGCTAACCGTCTATCGGTAGCACCTTATTGTCATAATACTATCATTTAACCACCTTTATGTCAAACTTATATTCCAATTTTTAAAGCCTTTTCATCTTCCATGCAACATCTCTGATATTCTCTTTGTCTTTTCTGTATTTCTATTTTTTCCTTCTTCTCCACATGTCCATTCAAAGCCATCCCCTGAATATCTTGGGAAAATAAAAATTACCCCTCTATTTCTTGATTACTGCAACTGCGCAGGGAATCTTTCCTTCAATCCAAGAATAATCTACATTTTTATATCCTGCTTCTTTTATAAATTTCTTGTATGTATCAAAAGTAAACTGCCGCTTGAAATCAGCTCCTGCTTTTCCTACCGTATTAGCAAATAGACTGGTTTTACCTTTATCATTTTTATTCATGTATGTAGGAATGATAATTTTACCACCCCTGCGACATACCCTGTCTAATTCTGCCAGTGCCTTATATGGTTCATCTAACAAATGAATTACATTGGCTGCAACTACAATATCAAAATTTTCATCCGGATATTCAATCTTCAGAATATTACCTTCTCTAAACTCAACATTTGTATAGGCACTATATTTCTTGCTCGCTTTCTTAAGCATCTTTCGAGAAAAATCCGTTGCTACAAGACTTTTACATTTTCTGGCTATAACACCACTTAGCAAGCCTGTTCCACACGCACATTCTAATACTTCATCTTCGGCAGAGATTTCTTCTTCAACCTTCGAACATAAGCCTTTATGCGTCTTTCTATTTATGATGTTTGTAAATATGTCGTATACCCCCGCAACATTATCCCAAAACATAAATCAATCCTCCAAATTGCGATTGAACTTTCCATCAATTTAATTGCTTTATCAACAGATACATTAACTTTTAGAGTATTTTACTCTCTAACCGGTTTCTTATAAAGAAATACAACCGCCACTATCAGAATAGCAGCCAGTTCCTTGATAATTGTACAATCAACCCAAAATTTAAGAAATCTTATACATATCATTCTTGTAGAACATTATTGAATCGCTTTTTTCAGAATTTCTTAGAACGACAAGGACATTAAACACATCTGGGAATGGCGAAATCATCCCCATACATGCCATGCCAAAATTCAATCCATTTAATACTCTAAATTCAGCAGGACTAATTACAAATAATATAAATGGAACTAACCCAAGAACAAATGGCAACAGGCACATCAATATAAACCGATCTCGCCTCAATGGATATGATGCTAATGCAACAAATGTTGCCTTTCCTTTTATTCTGCCTATTGTTACATCTGCTTCCTTAGGATAAACAATTCCATGTAACCACTCATGAATTATTAACAGTAAAAAACCGAAAGCAAATCCGACCAGAATAAATATTGGCGAGATTACAACGGTCTTGCATATTATCGTTTTACAAAGCATAGCAATAAAAAGGATAACACATAAAATTACAGCAATTGGCACTGCTTTTTTCATCAGTTCACCAACACTCTGCGGTGTTTCTATCTTTACTGCACCATCCAGCAAATTTCCTGTTTGATATTTATTTATATCGTTTATTGACCACACAATTTTTATCATATTAAATCCCTTTATTCATTACCTCCTGAACTTTTATCAGAAAAGCCGCTAGAAGTTTTCTTCTCCATCACATAGTTTTTAAGTGTAATTCCCATCCCCTGATAATTTATATGGACATACAGCCTAGCCAGACAGCCAGATTGATCAATGTCTCCAAATCCAACAACCTCATCATCCTCCACTGCAACCACTGTTTTATGATTTAAAAAAGAGTGGTTCCATTCTTGTAAATCTACGCTACCGGTTACCCATGCATTTAACTGTTCTTCTGTATAATTCTTTACATTTATGCTATGTACCGTATTGTAGAACAATTGCGCCATCTGCTCACAGTCAGTTGACTTGTATTCTCTAAGTTCCATCTTTTATCCTCATAAACTGGAATTGAGATTTCATGTATTCCAAGGGATTTAATAACTGTTATATTTTATTATCAAATATCTCTGAATCCCTTGAAAACACTAAGTTTGTCGCAGGTGATCTTTCCCTTAGACTTTCCCTTATGTTATATCTTCCCATATGGATTTATGAACCCTGATAAGGGAAAATACAAGGAAAAGAAAATCCTCTAAAACAGTATAACACAAAATAAAAACGACATGGTGAACTGATTGAAATGCTTCTGATTTTTGTAACAAATGATTGATTGAATGATAAGGAGATTTGATACGATGAGAACAATATTTGCAGAATACAATCCACAACGCAACAGCATTGATGTTTATACTTCTGCTGGCTATATGCTCCGCATTGACTGCTGGGAAGCAGAAAAGAATTTAAAAACAACACCCAGATTAGATTGTGCATTAAATGCACTTGCTATTGATGAACCACTTGAATATGCCAGACTATACCTTGATGGAACTATGCAGATGTGGGTTGATGCCGAAGATTCATTTTATTTATGATGATTATACTGTCACTCCTAGTGTCTCCAGAGAGTGACAGTTTCATTGTCATTTTGAGCTCGTCTTTTTTAAGACAAGCCTCGTATATTTATTTGTAAGCTGCGTTCGCTTCTTCTTGAGTGATTTTCCCAGTTTTAACAGCATCAGAAATTGCTTCGTCTAATTTAGTATAAACAGTAGTTGTCACAACTCCGAAGCCGCTGACGAACAGCAGAGCGATCCACAGCCACTCATACTGTTGTCGCCGGTCTGCGGATTCTGAACATCATCCGAAGGCTTGGTGGTATCGTCAGACTTGGTAGGAGCGGCAGGTTTGGTTGCCTTCTGACCTTCTTCGATAGTCTGAGTCGTTACTGCAGAGCCACCGGCAGAATCAAAGGTTACGGTATAGTTTTTATTTCTTTGTTGTAACAGTCTTAGCTTTTGACCAGCCTGAATAAATCCTTATGGATTTGCCGTTAATCTTAACTGTCTTATAGGTGCGAACTCTTACATAATACTTTTTCTTGCCCGAAAGCTTTGAAATTTTCTTTGATACTGTTGTATTCTTGCCTACTGTTACGGTCTTAGCCTTGCTGAATTTACTTGAGGCACTGTACTGTACCTGATATCCTGTTGTCTGTGTAGCCTGCTTCTTCCACTTTACCGTAAACTTCTTTGAACCTGCTTTAAGTGAGGAAATACTTGTTGCCTTTGGCTTGATTGTGAAATAAAGCGTCTTTGTTCCGCTGTATTTACCCTTAAAGGTAATCTTTACTGCGTACTTGCCAACATACTTTCTGCCTTTTGCATAAGACACAGTATAGTCAGTATTCTTAACAAGTGTCTTTCCTGTTCTGTCCTTAACAATAACCTTAGGTGTTCTAACCTTTCCGTTATATGTTAATGATGTTGCTTTAAGCTTTATGCTTGATGCCTTTGGAATTACTGTCGTTGAAAGAGTTTTCTTACATACCGAACAGTAATTTACTATCTTGCCGTTTGCTGTTGGGGTTGCCTTTGTTACGGTTTGCTTTGTGGTGTGGGCAATCTTAGCAATATTGCCCCAAGATGCAAGGTCGGTTATTTCCTTTGTACCGAGTACATCTTCATAGAACTTGCCACAACCTTCGCACTTGTAGTATGCTTCCTTACCGCCATCTGTGCAGGTGGCAGCTTTCGCAGCAACCAAAGTCAGATTGTGAGTGTGCGGTACAGTTTTGTAATATCCGCAGGTGTCGCAAACATTGTCAGAACCGTAATCGTGAGCCGCTTCGTCCTTTTTGTCGTGGCAACGAGAACATTCATGCCAGTGGTTAGTATCATCAGACTTCCATTCTGTGCCTGCGGTATGT
>OLRV01000321.1_pt1 | contig 48606 bp, 38 predicted proteins | sample 1672421 | NCBI WGS metagenome assembly OLRV01 (sample SAMEA3136684, study PRJEB25190) | human gut metagenome | biome: human gut; feature: human-associated habitat; material: faeces | place: Austria | collected 2013
ACTCCAACGTCGGCACGGTCGAGTTCCTCCTGGGCCGACGGGGCGGCTACGGAGATGATCAGGCGTGCGCGCTCCTGCAGCGTCTTGCCGTAGAGGTCTACGGCCCCGTGCTCGGTTACGAACCAGTGGATGTGGTTGCGGGTCGTGACGACGCCTGCGCCTGGCGACAGTACGGGGGCGATCTTCGAGATGCCTTTGTTGGTCACCGAAGGCATGGCAATGATGGCCTTGCCGCCCTTCGACAGCGATGCGCCGTATACGAAGTCGATCTGTCCGCCGACACCCGAATAGAACTTCGTGCCCAGCGAGTCCGCGCATACCTGGCCGGTAATGTCGACCTGCAGCGCCGAATTGATGGCCGTCACGCGGTCGTTCTTCGAAATGATATAGGGGTCGTTCGTGTAGCCCACGTCCATCATCAGCACGGCAGGGTTGTCGTCGATGAAGTCGTAGACGCGCTGCGAACCCATCAGGAACGTCGATACCATCTTGCCCTTGTCGATGTTCTTGGCTTCGCCGTTGATGACGCCGCTCTCCACGAGCGGGAGTACGCCGTCGGCGAACATTTCGGTGTGGATACCCAGGTTCTTGTGGTTGCCCAGCTGCGCCAGTACGGCGTTCGGGATGGCGCCGATGCCCATCTGGAGTGTCGCACCGTCCTCGATCAGGGCGGCGCAGTGTTTGCCGATGGCTTCTTCGGTGGCGTTCGGCTGCGTGAAGTGCGCCTCCATCAGCGGTTTGTCATCCTGTACGAAGATGTCGATCTTCGAGGAGTGGATCATGGCCTGCCCGAATGCGCGGGGGACATATTTGTTTACGACGGCGATCACGTGCTCGGCGGTCTCCACGGCGGCCAGCGTTGCATCGACCGACGTGCCGAGCGATACGAAGCCGTGCTTGTCGGGCGTCGACACCTGGATCATCGCCACATTGCAGGGTACTGCGCCGCAGCGGTAGAGGCGCTGCGTCTCGCTCAGGAAAATCGGAATATAGTCGGCATAGCCGCTCTGGGTGACTTTGCGGACGTTGCCGCCCACGAAGAACGAATCGAGTTGGAATACGCCTTCGAACTTCTCGTCGGCATAGGGTGCCGGGCCTTCGGTGTGCAGGTGGTGGATGTGGACATCCTTCAGTTCGCCGGCCTCGCCGCGTGCGCACATGGCGTTGATCAGGCATTGGGGGGCCGAAGCCACGGAGCTCAGGTGGATGTGGTCGCCCGATTTGATAACCTTGACGGCCTCTTCGGCGGTCGTAAATTTGATCTGGGTAGTCATTTTTACTTTAAGTTTGTATTTTGGTTTTGGTTAGCGTTTCCTTTCGCCGATTTTTCGCGGACAAAGTTCCTGATGGCCTTGTCTGTGTAAGTCCAGAAAATCGGTACGTTACGCATCGTGATGATGTTCAGCGTATTCAGGGCAAGGCCCATGCTGATGTCCACGCGATCGAGCGTGTCGATACCCGGGGCAATGTTGTAGAACATGACGACGACGTGTTCGGGTTGTCCTCCGCGCATCGTGTAGACCCGGCCGTAGTGGTCGGACGAAGGATAGGCCGCGCCTTTGGCATAGGCGGCCGTGCCGTTGCGCTCGCCGCCCATATAGAGGCGGAACCCCCCGTAGAGGGGTGTGATGTCGAAACGGAGCATCACGTTGCCCGTGATGTTGTCCCCGGCGCAGATGACGTTCGAAATGCGGAAGTCGTTTACGAACGAGGGGGTACTGATCTCCGAGGGCTGGTGCCCGCGGGCGAATTTCTCGACGGCTTCATTGCGCAGGGATTCGAAATGCCGCGCTTCCCGGCGGAGTTTTTTCTTCTGGGCCTTTTGCAGCGCCTTCTGTTCCTTTGCGGTGCTACCCTCCCCGGGTTGCATGGCCGATGCCGCTCCGCACAGCGTGCAGAGCGACAGCAGTAAAACAGTCAGACGTTTCAGCATGGCGTTGCTATTTGCGTTTCACCTCTACCTGTTCGTATCCCTCGACGATGTCGCCGACACGGATGTCGTTGAACGATTCGATGTTCAGGCCGCAGTCCTGGCCGGCCGCAACCTCCTTGACGTCGTCCTTGAAGCGCTTGAGCGAACCCAGCTTGCCGGTGTAGATCACGATACCGTCGCGGATGACGCGGATCGGGGTGTTGCGCTGGAGCTTGCCTTCGCGGACGATACAGCCGGCCACGGTGCCGACCTTCGATATCTTGAAGATCTCCAGTACCTCGACCGAAGCGACGATCTCCTCCTTCATCACGGGTTCGAGCATGCCCTCGATGGCATCCTTGATGTCGTTGATCGCATCGTAGATGATCGAGTAGAGGCGGATTTCGATCTCCTCCTTCTCGGCCAGCTTGCGCGCCGCAGCCGACGGGCGTACCTGAAAGCCGACGATGATGGCGTTCGAAGCGGCGGCCAGCAGCACGTCCGACTCCGAGATCTGTCCCACGGCGGCGTGGATGACGTTGACCTGCACGGTCTCCTTCGAGAGCTTGATGAGCGAGCCCGACATGGCTTCGATCGAGCCGTCCACGTCGCCCTTGACGATGATGTTGAGCTCCTTGAACGATCCGATGGCGATACGGCGGCCGATTTCGTCGAGCGTCACGTGCTTCTGGGTCATGATGCCCTGCATGCGCTGCAACTGCTCGCGTTTGTTGGCGATTTCGCGTGCCGAGCGGTCGTCCTCCATCACGTTGAACGTATCGCCGGCCTGCGGCGCGCCGTTCAGTCCCAGCACCTGTACCGGCGTCGAGGGGCCGGCGGATTCGACCTTCTTGCCGTTCTCGTTGAACATGGCCTTTACGCGGCCCGTGTAGGTGCCCGACAGGATCACGTCGCCCACGTGGAGCGTACCGCTCTGCACGAGGATCGTCGAGACGTACCCGCGGCCCTTGTCGAGCGTCGATTCGATGACCGTGCCCTGCGCCTTCTTGTCGGGGTTGGCCTTCAGGTCGAGCATCTCGGCTTCGAGCAGCACCTTTTCGAGCAGTTTGTCGAGGTTAAGGCCCTTCTTGGCCGAAACTTCCTGATCCTGGTATTTACCGCCCCACGACTCCACCAGATAGTTCATCTGCGAGAGTTGCTCCTTGATGTGGTCGGGGTTGGCATTGGGCTTGTCGATCTTGTTGATGGCGAAGACCATCGGCACGCCTGCGGCCTGCGCATGGTTGATGGCCTCGATCGTCTGCGGCATGACGCTGTCGTCGGCCGCCACGATGATGATCGCGACGTCCGTTACGGCGGCACCGCGGGCACGCATGGCCGTGAAGGCTTCGTGGCCCGGCGTATCGAGGAACGTGATCTTCTGGCCGTTGAGCTCGACACTGTACGCACCGATGTGCTGCGTGATACCCCCGGCCTCGCCTTCGATGACGTTGGTTTTGCGGATGTTGTCCAGCAGCGAGGTCTTACCGTGGTCGACGTGTCCCATGACCGTGACGATCGGCGGACGGGGCACGAGGTCTTCCTCCTTGTCTTCGCCCTCGTCGTTGATGGCCTCCTGGATCTCGACCGAGACAAATTCGACCTTGTAGCCGAACTCCTCGGCGACCACGACGAGCGCTTCGGCGTCGAGGCGCTGGTTGATGGAGACCATCAGTCCCAGGTTCATGCAGGCCGTGATGACCTGCGTGGGCGACACGTTCATCATCGTCGCCAACTCGCTCACGGTCACGAACTCCGTGACTTTGAGGGTCGAGCGTTCCTGTTCCTCGCGTTCGAACTCTTCGTTCATACGCTCGGCAACGGCGTCGCGTTTATCCTTGCGGTATTTGGCACTCTTGCTTTTGGCACCCTTGGCCGTCAGGCGTGCCAGGGTGTCCTTTACCTGCTTCGAAACCTCCTCGTCGCTCACTTCGGGGCGTACGATCGGCTTGGGTGCGGCCTTGCCTTTGTTTTTGTTGCGACGGCCTTCGCCCGGTTTGGGCTGGTTCTGGGCGCCGGGACGGTTTTGCCCGCCCTGTCCGGGACGGTTCTGGCCGCCCTGGCCCCCTTGTCCACCCTGCTTGTTGCCGCCGCCCTGCGCATTGCCCCTCGGGGCCTTGCTGACGTCGACTTTCTCCTTTTGCAGGCGCTTGCGCTTGTGCTTGCCGCCGGCCACGAATCCCGACACGTCCATCGTACCGAGTACCTGCGGCCCGGTGAGGGTCACGGTCTCCGGACGGAAGATGTTGTCCTTGGGTGCGGCCGGTTCCGGCGCGGGTGCCGGAGCTTCTGCAGGCTTGGCGTCCGGTTGCCCGGGAGCCTGCGCTGTGGGTGCCGGCGTGGCCGGTGCGGCGGGTTTCGCAGGTTCAGCGGGCGCAGCCTGGGCAGTCTGAGCAGCAGGCGCCGCAGGCACCGGCGTTGCGGGTGCGGCAGGGCTTGCCGGTGTGGCAGGGGCTGCCTGCGACGGCCGGGCTTCCGGGCTTGCAGGCATGGCCGGTGCGGGCTGTGCGGCAGCTTTGGGCGCCTGGGCAGGTGCCGGTGCAGCGGGTGCCGCAGGATGCTGTGCGGCGGGTTTTTCAGCTTCTGCCTTCGGGGCGGGGGCAGCCTTGGGTTTGGGCGACAGGTCGATCTTGCCGAGGAACTTCGGCTGCTGGATTTCGTCCTTGACGCTGATTACGTTGCTTTTGATGACCACCTCTTTTTCCTCCTCGCGCTCCTGCTTCTTAGCTTCTTCGAGGGTGATGGTCGTCTGCTTCAGGGAGATACGCTCGCGGATCGACTCGCGTGCATTGCCTGCGGCGCGGTTCGCCCCGAACTCCTTCTCCAGGACGGCATAAGTCTCCGCGTCGACCAGCGTATTGGGCGACCCGTCGCTCTTGATGCCCTTCTTCTGCAGGAAGTCCGTGATGGTATTCAGTCCCACCTTGAACTCCTTTGCAACCTGAATGAGCCTTAATTTTCTTTCGTTACCCATATCTTGTGTTTTCCTTTCTTGCTTATGTTACTCTTCAAATTCGGCCTTCAGGATTTCGACGACCTTCTGTGCCTGTTCCAGCTCCAGGTCGGCACGCGCGGCGATCTCCTCAACGGGGAGCTCCAATACGCTCTTGGCCGTGTCGCAGCCGACGTTCTTCAGGGCGTCGATGATCCAGCCGTCGATCTCGTCGGTGAATTCCGTGAGGGCCACGTCCTCTTCCTCCACTTCGCGGTATACGTCGATGTCGTACCCGGTGAGCATCTTCGAGAGGCGGATGTTCAGGCCGCCCTTGCCGATGGCCAGCGACACCTGGTCGGGCTTGAGGTAGACCGAAGCGGTCATTTTCTCCTCGTCGATGGTGATGCTCGAAATCTTGGCGGGATTCAGCGCACGCTGGATCATCAGCGACGGGTTGGCCGTGTAGTTCACCACGTCGATGTTTTCGTTGCGCAGCTCCTTGACGATCGAGTAGATGCGCGAACCCTTCATGCCTACGCATGCGCCTACCGGGTCGATGCGTTCGTCGTAGGACTCCACGGCGACTTTGGCGCGCTCGCCCGGGATGCGGACGATCTTCTTGATGGTGATCAGCCCGTCGAAGATCTCGGGAACCTCCTGCTCGAAGAGGCGTTCGAGGAACTGGTTGGCCGTGCGCGAAAGGATGATACGCGGCTGGTTATTGTTCATCTCGACCGACTTGACGATGGCCTTGATGGTATCGCCCTTGCGGTAGAAGTCGTTGGGAATCTGCTCCGCCTTGGGCAGGATCAGTTCGTTCTCCTCGTCGTCGAGGATCAGCACCTCCTTTTTCCACACCTGGTAAACTTCGCCGGTGACAATCTCGCCGACCTTCTCCGAATACTTCTCGTAGAGGCTGGCCTTCTCCAGGTCGAGGATGCGCGATGCCAGGTTTTGGCGCAGCGACAACACGGTGCGGCGGCCGAACGAGGCGAGTTTGATCTCGTCGGCATATTCGTCGCCGATCTCGTAGGTCGGGTCGATGGCCTTGACCTCCGACACGGCGATCTGCGTATTGGGATTCTCGACTGCGCCGTCCTCGACGACGGTGCGGTTGCGCCAGATTTCGAGGTCGCCCTTCTCGGGGTTGATGATGACGTCGAAATTCTCGTCCGTTTCGTACTGTTTCTGCAGTGCGTGGCGGAAAACGTCCTCCAGCACACCGATCATCGTGCTCTTGTCGATGTTCTTCAGCTCTTTGAACTCGGCAAAGTTGCTGATAAGATTGAGATTGTCCATTGTGTCGTTTATCTTGTTTTCAGTTTATGCTTGTTTTTGCCTGCGGCTCCCCGCCGTTTGTCCGGGGTTGTCCGGCGCGAGTGCCTATTTGAAATCCAGCCACTCCCGCGCGGACTTGATTTCGCCGAACCCGTAGCGGCGCGTCACCGTCACCAGTTGCTTGCGTTTCTTGCCTTCGACGGCCTGCTTCTCCTCGTAGGAGAGGGTGATGCCCTGGTCATCGGCCGCGTCGAGTTTCGCCAGCACCTTGATGCCCGAGGTGAGCAGCACCTCGACCGTGTTGCCGACCAGCTTGTGGTACTGGCGCAGGCTTTTGAGCTCCGACCCGATGCCGGCCGAAGCCACCGTCAGCGAGAAATCCTCCTCGTCGCGATCCAATTCCTCCTCGATCGAGCGGCTGAGCCTGACGCAGGCGTCGATGGCCACCGAGGTGTCGCTGTCGATGAGCAGCTCGATGTCGTTGCCGGGCGTGCAGGTGCATCCCACGACGAACATGTCCGTCCCCTGCAGGTTGCGCTCCGCCGCCTCGATTATCTTTTTTGTGTCGATCATAGCTGAATACCGGTCGTGAATATGTATAAAATAAGGGGACTCCCCGTCCCCTTACCACTTGCTTTGTCTTTCGACATTGCAAATATAGTGAAAATTTCTAATATACCAATATTTATACGGAAATTTTACTCCTCTTTCGATATGCTTTCATAGGGCTTGATGATGCCACGCTTCGATTCGCGGATGAATTTCACCAGCTCGTCGCGTTCCTTGCTTTGGGGTACCTGCTTCTCGACCTCCTCGCACCCCGACATGTAGTTCAGGCCGCTCTGGAAGAGGATGCGGCAGGCATCGTGGATCTCGCCGATGCGCTCGGAGGTGAAGCCGCGGCGCGAGAGTCCGATCTTGTTGATGCCCGCGAAACGCATCGTGTCGTTGCGTACGATGACGAACGGAGGGGCGTCCTGCCCCAGCAGCGCCCCGCCCTGGATCATGGCGTGGTCGCCGATGCGCGTCCACTGGTGTATGGCGGCATGGCCGCCGATCACCACCCAGTCGCCGATCTCGACCTCGCCGGCCAGCGACACGCGGTTGGCGATGACGCAGTTGCTGCCGACCACATCGTCGTGGGCAATGTGGACGTAGGCCATGAGCAGGTTGTGGTCGCCCACGACCGTCTTGCCGCGTGACGCCGTGCCGCGGCTGATAGTCACATACTCGCGGATGTCGTTGTAGTCGCCGATCTCGGCCGTCGTGACCTCGCCAGCGAATTTCAAATCCTGCGGCAGGCAGGAGACGGAGGCTGCGGTGTGTATCCTGCATCCTTTGCCGATGCGCGCCCCGTCGTGGATCACGGCGCCGGGCCCGATCCAGCAGTCGTCGCCGATCACCACGTCGCCGGCGATATAGGCGAAAGGTTCCACCGTGACATTGTTCCCGATTTTTGCGTCGGGATGGATGTATGCCAGATTGCTGATCATCGCTTACTTGTTGTTTTTGTTTTTAACGACCTGGGCCATCAGGACGGCTTCGCAGGCGAGGGTTTCGCCTACGAAGGCCTTTGCCTCCACGACGGCCACGCCGCGGCGGATCGGCTCCATGAGGTGGATTTCGAACTGGAGCGTGTCACCGGGGACGACCTTGCGCTTGAACTTGACGCCGTCGATCTTCATGAAATAGGTCGAGTAGTTCTCCGGGTCGGGCACGTCGCCCAGCACGAGGATGCCGCTGCACTGGGCCATCGCCTCGACGATCAGCACGCCCGGCATGACGGGCTCTTCGGGGAAATGCCCCACGAAGAAGGGTTCGTTCATTGTGACGTTCTTGATACCGGCCACGTCCGTCGCGTCGCGGTGGAAGATGCGGTCGACCAGCAGGAACGGCGGACGGTGGGGCAGCATGTGGCGGATGTCGTTGATGTCGTGGAGCGGCGGCTTGCGGCAGTCGTACTGGAAACGGGGTTTTTCGCCGGCCCGGCGGATGGTGTGCTTGAGCTGCTTCATGAACTCGGTGTTGGCGAAATGCCCGGGGCGGGTGGCCCAGACGCGGCCTTTGATGCGGACGCCCAGCAGTGCGAAGTCGCCCAGCAGGTCGAGCAGCTTGTGGCGCGCCAGTTCGTTGTTGCAGCGCAGTTCGAGGTTGTTGAGGTAGCCCGCCTTGATCTCGATGTCGGGCTTGTTGAAGATCTTTTTCAGGTGTTCCAGCTGGTCGGCCGGGACAGGGTTTTCGACCACGACGATGGCGTTGTCCAGGTCGCCGCCCTTGATGAGGTTCATTTTGATGAGCGGCTCCAGTTCGTGCAGGAAGACGAACGTGCGGCAGGGCGAGATTTTCTCGGCGTAGTTGTCACCCGGGTTGAAGGTGGCGTACTGGTTGCCGATGACCTTCGAGTTGTAGTCCACGTGCACCGAGACCGAAAACTCGTCGTCGGGATAGAGGATGATGGCCACGCCCTTCTCGGGGATCGTGTAGACCATCTTTTCGGTCACGTGGTAGAATTTGCGTTCGGCGTCCTGGTCGGCGACGCCCGTTTCGGTGATGGCCTTGGCATAGGCGCAGGCCGAACCGTCCATGATGGGGGTCTCGGGGGCGTCGATGTCGATCACGGCGTTGTCCACGCCCAGCGTCCAGAGCGCCGACATGATATGTTCGATGGTGCTTACGCGGTGGCCGCCGCTCTCGATGGTCGTGCCGCGCGAAGTGTCTACGACGTAGTCGCAGAGTGCGGGTATTATGGGTTGCCCTTCGAGGTCGGTGCGGCGGAATACGATCCCCGTGTCGACTTCGGCGGGATTGACGGTCATGGTTACCTTGACGCCCGTGTGGAGGCCCTTGCCGGAGAATGAGATCGGGGCCTTCAGCGTTTGTTGTTTTGTTGACATAAGCAGTGTTTCCGATTATTTACGCGCAAAGATAAAAATTTTTTCTTAATAAAAAGTACCTATGCGGTTATTATAAAAAGTAAGGGTTTATAGCGACATCACCGCGGGCGTGGGTGGATATTTCGGAAAAAAACAGTATTTTTGTGCGGAAAAAACAGGAAACACGCCATGCCGACGCCGACGCCGGAACCGGAAAAACGAGTCAAACGCCCCCGCCTGCGCCTGCCTTTCGAGAAACGGAAGCAGGATGCCGGTTCGTGGACGTACGACCACCGCATCGGGTTGTGCGTGACGCTCATCGCCTACCTGGTGCTGATGATCGCCTTCGTTTCGTCGAAGATCGTCGTCGGCCGCAAGCCCCATACCCAGGGGATGTATATCGACCTGCAGACGCTGGCCGAGCTGGAACAGGAGCGCGACAGGCTGGAACGGCTGGCGCGCGAACGGCAGGAGAAAGACCCGATCGACTGGCGGAGCATCCAGAACCAGGTTTCGAACGAAAACGCGCTGAATGAAAAGCTCAGGGACGACCGCGGTACCAATGCCGCGGCGCTCAACGATGCCGCAGCTGCGGCCGAGGAGCGCATGCGTGCCAACCGCGAGGCTTACGAACAGGGGCTCGCCGAGGAGCGCGCCATCCGCCAGCGCCGCGGCGCCGGGGAGGATTCCGAGCACCAGGATCGCAAGGTCAAGGGGCGCGTCACGGTTTCCTTTTCGCTGACCGACCCGGTGCGGACGTCCCGCTACCTGGCCGTCCCGGCCTACAAATGCGAAGGCGGCGGCGAAGTGGTGGTCGAGATTACGGTCAACCGTGCGGGCGACGTGACGAACGCCCGGGTGGTCGAAGGCGGGGACGAGTGCATGCGCTCTTCGGCGCTCGGTTCGGCCCGCAGGTCGCGTTTCAACATCGACGACTCCGCCCCGGCACGCCAGCAAGGGACGATTACGTATATTTTTATCCCCCAATAAGTTCTTTTTGCCCCGCAGAGGCGTGATGTTTGCCGGATTTTTTTTATCTTTGTTGCCGATCGAAATTCAGGCATGCGTAAAATCGCGATCATATTGTCGGGCTTGCTGTGTTGCCTGTTCTACGAAACGGGCGGCAGGGGGATTCCTGCGTCCGTTGCGGAGCATGCCGCCGTCACGATTTCGGTCGACCGCGCGTCCCGCGACCAATGGCGTTGCGAGCGCGAGTACAATGCCGACCTGAATTTACCCCGCGTGGCGGGGGAAGTATCTCCTGCCCCGGTCGTGCCCGTTTCCCAGCGCGGCGGATCCGGAACCGGCCAGAATGCCGACCGTTTTGCGGCGGGCCGGTTCGAGGCGGGTGTCGTGAAAGTAACCTCGGAATTCAAATCTTCTGACCTGTCCGTCGGCCTGCATGCCGTAGACTACTACGTCTACCGGCTGCGCCGGCTCATTATTTAGCGTGTTGTATTTTACTGGTTTACAAAGGAAATACAAACGATTAATAATGAAAAAGATATGGATAGGAATAAAATTTGCGAGGCGATGTACGCCTTGCCCGGGGGCGTTGTGGTAAAACGCCGCAAGTCCCAGTTGCGCGCTGCCGTGCTGTTCATCGCCGGCGTTGCGTTGGTGGTAGTGAACAATATGTACGGGGCGGAGCTCACGAACAACATGCGTTCGGCGATCGTTTTCATCGGCGGGCTGCTGATCCTCTCGGGGATGGTCATGGCTGCGATCCAGCTCTTCGGCTCGGGGGGCGTGCCCTTCCACAAGGACAAGCATTGCTACCTCGTTTTCGAGGAGCTCTACTTCGACCGGGGCGTCCGTGCCGATGTGGTGCAGTCGGTTGAGAACGGCGCCGTAGACCGGCTGCTCGGCCTGGCACGCGCGAATGTCCCGGCGCTCACGGTGGCCCTCTACCGTACGCCCGACAACCGTTTTGCAGCCATGCAGGCGTTCGAGTACGCCGACCTGGAGTACAAGCCCCTGACCAGGCTGAACATAGTAGATAAAGCATAATGTAACATAAACGGAGAAGAATGATAGACATCAGTGGTGAAAACGTAGTATTGGTAGGCGCGTTGCTGCTCTTCGTGGCGGTGATGGCCGGTAAGGTCGCGTATCGTTTCGGGGCCCCCGCGCTGTTGCTGTTCCTCGGGGTGGGCATGTTGTTCGGTTTGAATTTCATCTCGTACCGTTCGGTCGAGATGACCCAGTTCGTGGGTATGATCGCCTTGTGTATTATCCTCTTCACGGGCGGTATGGACACGAAGTTCTCGGAGATAAAACCCATCATCGGCCCGGGCGTCGTACTGGCTACGGTCGGTGTGGTCATGACGGCGTTCGTGCTGGCCGGTTTCGTGTGGCTGGTGGCTCCGTGGCTGGGGATCGAAATACCGTTCGCGCTGGCACTGCTGCTGGCCTCCACGATGTCCTCGACCGACTCGGCGTCGGTTTTCTCCATCCTGCGAAGCAAGAAACAAGGGCTCAAGCAAAACCTGCGCCCGCTGCTGGAGCTGGAGAGCGGTTCGAACGACCCGATGGCATACATGATGACCATCCTGCTCATCAGTGTCGTGTCGAATACCTCGTCCGGCGTCGGCCTGGGCATGAGCGTAGTCTTTTTCGTGGTGCAGATGGTCGTGGGCGCCCTGTCCGGGTACCTGATCGGGCGGCTGGCCGTATGGACGATCAACCGCATCAACCTGGTCAACCATTCGCTCTACTCGGTGCTCCTGCTCGCATTCATCTTCTTCTCGTTCGCCTTCACCGACCTGATCAAGGGCAACGGCTACCTGGCCGTCTACCTTTCGGGTCTGGTTATCGGTAACCACAAGCTCCAGCAGAAACGGCCGCTGACGGTTTTCTTCGACGGGTTCACGTGGCTCATGCAGATCGTGATGTTCCTCACGCTGGGCCTGTTCGTGAACAGCAACGAACTGCTCGAACCCCGGGTGCTGATCCTCGGCGGGCTGGTCGGGGCGTTCATGATCCTTGTGGCGCGTCCGCTGACGGTCTTCACCTGCCTGCTCCCGTTCCGCAAGTTTACGACCAAGGCGCGGCTTTACGTGTCGTGGGTCGGGTTGCGCGGTGCCGTGCCTATCCTCTTCGCCATCTATCCGCTGATGGCGCATGTGGAGAATGCCGGGCTGCTGTTCAACGTGGTTTTCCTGGGGACGATCATTTCGCTGCTGGTGCAGGGCACTACGGTGAGCGGCATGGCCAACCTGCTGGGGCTGGCCTATGAGGAGCGCGAGTCGGCCTTCAGCGTCGACATGCACCAGGACATGAAGTCGGCGCTTACGGAGGTCGAGGTCAACGAGACGATGCTCGAAAGCGGGCATACGCTCAAGGACATCACCCTCCCCGAGAATACGCTGGTGATGATGGTCTGCCGCGACGGCGAGTATTTCGTGCCGCAGGGTAAGACGGAACTCAAGCTGGGCGACAAGCTGCTGGTCATTTCCGACCGCAGCGAGGAGCTGGCAACCACCTATAAGGACATGGGCATCGACGATGTCATGAAGTTAGGGTAGGCTTCCCGCGGAGGAGGTTCCCTGTTCCGTCGGGAATTCAGGATCCGTTCCGCAAATCCCTTCCTGAGGGACAGGTATGTCCGGTATCCGGTGACTTGGAGCCTGCCGGACAGAGGCAGATCCCGGCGATTCGCTCGCCGGGATTTTGTTTCGCTTTGCCGGACGAAAAGCCGGACGGCGATTTGCACCGTCCGGGATTTTTTCCTATATTCGATGGGCCGTATCGGAGGGTGCCCCGATCTCCGTATCTCTATGAAAACCGAACGAATGAAAATAGGGCTGTTTGCCGCACAGCTTGTCTTGCCCGCCGTGCCGGGCCTTTATGTCATCCTGTTCCGTCCCGGGGTGTCGCTGCTTACGCCCCGGATGCTTATTCCCTCCATGCTGTGCATCAACCTGCTGGCTCTCCTCTTAGGGTGGCGCAGGCTCGGGTGGTCGCGCAACGAACGGCTCGATGCAGCCATGCTGCTGGTGATGTTCGCCCTGTTTCCCTGGCTGGAATACCGGGTGCTGCCCGTCGGGGCGTTCGAGGGGAATTTGTGGACGCAGGTCGGGTGTTACTGCGCGGGACAGGCGATCGGGTATGTCTCGGTCGTGCTGGCGCCCGACTGGTTGGGAAGGCTCAGACAGCGGCGTTATGAAGAGCGGGTCTTGTCGGGGCGGGAAAAGTTCCGATCCCGCAAGGAGGTGCTGGAACAGCGGGCCGAAGCGCAGGAGGCGCAGCGTAGGGCGAAAGAGTTGCGCAGGGCGAAGAAATAAAAACATCCCGGACATTCGTAGTTCGGGATGTTTGTTTTCGGGGCGTATGCCGGAGCCGTTTCCCCGGCTGTCAATCTGCCAATCCATCGGTTTGTCCGTCTGTCAACTCATCAGTCCGCCGGCCCGCCAGTCCTTCGGTCTGCCAGTTTGCCCGCCCGTCAGCCCATTGGTTCGTCTGTCTGTCTGTCTGTCTGTCTGTCCGCCGGCTCATTAGTCTGTAAGCTCGTCAGCCCGTCAGGCCGCTGCTCCGCCCGCAGGGAGGGCGGAATCGCGGCCTGCTGCCGTTTTACAGGGAGCGCCGGATGTTGAGCATCCAGGGGTTCTCGATGTTGCGGATGCCTTTCTGGAAGATCAGCTGCGCCAGCGTCAGCCCCATCTGGCGGAAGTCGGTCGAGAGGGTGGTGATCCCGCCCGCGAGGATCTCCTTGAGCGGCGTGTCGTTGTACGAAATGATGCCGAATTCGCGGCCGGCCGTCATCTGCTGCCGCTCGGCCTGCTTGAGCAGCGTCACCAGATCGCGGTCGCTGACGAGGATGAACAGGTCGCCTTCGCGGATTTCGCGGTCGCGGATCGAGGCGAGGTATTCGTGCCCGAACCCGTGTTCCGCACAGAAGCGCACCAGTCCGTCGTAGCGCTCCTGCGGCTCCTTTTTTTCGTGCTGCACCATCAGCAGCCGTTCGTATTTGCGGATATGCCGCAGCCCGTGGCAGAGCGCCTCGTAGGTGTCCTTTTCGAAGTTTTGCGCCACGGACGAATATCTGCCCAGCAGTTCGGGGTGGAAGTGGTCGAGCAGGAACACCCGCCCCGAGAGGCTTTCGAGCAGCGGCCCGATGCCGGTGAACTTGCCCGGCATGATGATATAGGTGGTGTATTTGCCGTTGGCGTCGGTCACCAGCGCGTCGAAGACCCTGCGGTTGTAGTTGTGGAAATAGAGGTCTACGCTTACGCCTTTGCCGACGTGCTCCATGAACGAGTTGTAGAGGTCTTCCTTGAATTCGTTGAATTCGTTGAAGAGCAGGAAAATATTCTGTTCCGAGGGGATTCGCGCCGAGGCGATGTAGTAGCCCACGCCGGGCGTCGAGGCGATGATGCCGCGCGATTTGAGTTCGCTCAGCCCGGCGAAGACCGTGTCGCGCGAGAGGTGGTAATTCTCGCGGAATTCGTTGATCGAGGGTATCCAGTCCCCCTTCTGGAGCTTCCCTTCGGCGATGCCGTCGATGACGAAGTTGACGACCTGTTTGTATTTCGATTCGTTGTTTTTCATGGCTTTGCACACGCAATGTCGTGCAAATATACGTAAAATCGGGTAATATCGGTACGAACCGGTACGAAAAATAAAAAAAAATCATACCAGTTCGTACCAGTATGACGAAATTTTATTTATATTTGCCCAAAAGATCACACAGCGCAATGGAGAAAGGGATTGTTTTCAGCATCGAGGAGTTCGCCATACACGACGGGCCGGGTATCCGCACCACCGTTTTCCTGAAAGGGTGCCCGCTTCGCTGTGCCTGGTGCCACAATCCCGAGGGCATTTCCCCCGAGCCGCAGTATATGGATCGCCGCGACGGCCGCACGATGTGCGGGTACGCGATCTGCTCGGGGGAGCTGGCCGGCAAACTGCTGCGCAACAAGGCGGTATACGCCATGAACCGCGGCGGTGTGACGCTCACGGGCGGCGAGCCGCTCCTGCAGGCCGCATTTGCGGCAGAGGTGCTTGCCGCGTTGCAGGCCGCGGGGGTGCATACGGCCGTCGAGACGAGCGGCTATGCCGCGCCGGAGGTGTTCCGCCGGGTGGCGGGGCACGCCGATCTGGTGCTGTTCGACGTGAAGCACGCCGACCCGGTGCAGCACCGCCGCTGGACAGGGGTGGACAATGCCCCCATCCTGCGCAACCTGGCATGGCTGTGCACTTCGGGCCGGCCGTTCGTCGTCCGCATCCCGCTGATCCCCGGGGTGAACGATACGCGGGAGAACATGTTGCAGACCTGCCTGCTGATCAAGGATGCCCCGGGGCTGGAGCGGGTCGAGATCCTGCGCTACCACAAGACCGCCGGGGCGAAGTACGCCATGATCGGCCGGACGTATGCCCCCGGTTTCGATACCGGGGCGGAGCCCCGTGTCCACGACGTTTTCAGCGACTACAATCTTAAAACACTCATACAATGAATCCCAGAATCGAAAACCTGCGCGGCTATATCCTCCGCAAAGAGCACCATGTCCTGCGCCGTACCTCGGCACGGCTCGGGCTGGACAACCTCAATATCGGGTTTGCAGCGGCCGGAATGCCGCCCGTGAGGCGCTCGGCGGAGATGCTCGCAGCCCTGATGCGTGCCGAACAGCCCGTGATCTTGCCGGGCGAGAAGATCGTATTCACCCGCACCGTTACCGAAGTGCCCGAAATCTTCACCCCGCAGGAGTGGGACGGGATCAAGGCGTCGCACTACATCCACGAGCGCGGGACGGTCTGCAACATATCGCCCGACTACGAAACCACCATCCGCCTTGGGCTCGATGCCCGGAAGGCCGAAATCGCTTCCCGCCTGACGGACGATTCGCTCGACCAGGAACAGCGTATCTTCCTGGGGTCGGTGGCGCTCTGCATCGAGGCCGTGCAGGAGCTTACGGGGCGTTACGCCGCCCATGCCCGCGAGGCGGGGCAGGCGGATACGGCCCAAGTGCTCGAGGCCGTGCGTACGCGCGGCGCCCGGTCGCTGCGCGAGGCGCTGCAACTGCTGCGCATCCTCCATTTCGCGATCTGGGAGGCCGGCAATTACCACAATACGCTGGGGCGTTTCGACCAGTACATGTATCCCTATTTCCGCCATGACATCGACAGCGGCGTGCTGACCGAGGAGGAGGCGTTCGACCTGGTGGAAGAGTTCTTCCTCGCATGCAACAAGGACAGCGACCTCTATCCCGGTATGCAGCAGGGCGACAACGGCCAGAGCATGGTACTGGGCGGCCGCGCCGCAAATGGCGACTACCTTTTCAACCGCCTCTCGGAGATGTGTCTGCGGGCCAGCTGCGAACTGGAGCTGATCGACCCCAAGATTAACATCCGCGTCGACGCGGATACGCCCGACGAAATCTTCTTCCTGGGGTCGCAGCTCACCCGCAAGGGGCTGGGATTCCCGCAGTACAGCAACGACGACGTGATCGTCCCGGGGCTCATGAAGAAAGGGTACTCGGAGCAGGATGCCCGCAATTATGTCGTGGCCGCCTGCTGGGAGTTCATCATCCCCAACCATGCGATGGACATCCCCAACATCGACGCCGTGTCGCTCATCGGCTGCGTGCGCGAGGTGTTGCCCGAATTGGCGGCATGTCCCGACTACGCGGCGTTTTACGGCCTGGTCGAGCGGAAGATCGCCGAAAAGGCCGACGCCATCTGCCGCAAGCACCGCAACCTCTACATCGTCCCCGCACCGATGATGTCGCTGTTGATGGACGGCACCATAGAACGGGCGCAGGACATTTCGCTCGGCTCGCGCTACAACAACTACGGCCTGCACGGCACGGGCATTGCCACGGCGGCCGACTCGCTGGCGGCGCTGCGCAAATTTTACTTCGAGGAGCGCCGTTTCGACGCCCCGACGCTGCTCTCGGCGCTGGAGGACGACTTCCGCGGCGCACCCGAATTACAACGCCTGCTGCGGCGGGAGGCTCCCAAGATGGGGCAGGACGACGACTATGCCGACTCCATCGCCTGCGACCTGCTCGCTTCGTTCGCACGTGCGCTCGAAGGGCGCCGCAACGAGCGGGGCGGCATCTACCGCGCCGGCACCGGTACGGCCATGTACTATGTTTTCCATGCCGCAGGCCTCGGTGCCACGCCCGACGGCCGCAGTGCCGGGGAGATGATCCCCGCCAACTATTCGCCGAGCCTGTTCATCGACCAGCGCGGGCCCGTATCGGTCATCAAATCCTTCACCAAACCGCGTCTGGAGGATGTGGTCAACGGCGGGCCGCTGACCCTCGAGTTCGACCAGTCGGTCTTCAACAACGAGGAGAGCGTCCGCAAACTGGGCATGCTCGTCAAGACCTACATCGCCCTGGGCGGCCACCAGTTGCAGCTCAATACCGTCAGCCGCGAAAAGCTGCTCGACGCCAAGGTGCATCCCGAGCGGCACCGCAACCTGATCGTGCGCGTCTGGGGCTGGAGCGGCTATTTCGTCGAACTGGACGAATGTTACCAGAACCATGTGATCAACCGGATCGAATTCGGCCTCTGAACCGTCGTGAACCGAAACTGAAAACCAACTAATCCGACCTGATATGAAAACATCCGTTAAAGGCTTCATGTTTTATGTCGCCTTCGTCGCTTCGCTCGGCGGCCTTTTGTTCGGCTTCGACACGGCCGTGATCTCCGGTGCCGAAAAGGCGATCCAGGGGATCTATGCGCTCTCGGACTTCGCGCACGGCTTCACGATCGCCACGGCGCTTATCGGCACCATCGTCGGCGCCCTGGTCTGCGGCGGCCCAGCCGAACGCTACGGGCGCCTGCGCTCGCTGAAGGTGATCGCGTGGCTCTACCTGATCTCGGCCGTGGGCAGTGCCGTGATCGTCAACTGGTATTCGTTCATGTTCTTCCGCTTCCTGGGCGGGCTGGCCGTCGGCGCCTCGTCGGTCGTGGGGCCGATGTATATCGCCGAGATCTCCCCGTCGCACTGGCGCGGGCGTTTCGTGGCCTTCTTCCAGTTCAACATCGTGCTGGGCATCGTCATCGCCTACCTGACCAATTACTGGATCGTGGGGATTCCCCACGACTGGCAGTGGATGCTGGGCATCGAGGCCGTCCCGGCACTGGCCTTCGGCCTGTTGCTGATGACCGTGCCCGAAAGCCCCCGCTGGCTGCTTATCCGCAGCCGTGACGCCGAGGCGCGCCGTGTACTCGAACGCACCACGCGCGAGAATGTCGAAGCCGAAATGGCCGAGATCCGCGCCTCGCTCGCCGGGGCGGGCGATACGGGCGAGCGGCTTTTCCGGAAAAAATATTTCATCCCCATCCTGCTGGCGTTCCTCATCTCGACGTTCAACCAGCTCACGGGGATCAACGCCATCCTCTACTATGCGCCGCGCCTGTTCGAGATGTCGGGCGTCTTCCGCGAGGGGGCGATGATGCAGTCGATCATGATCGGCATCACCAACCTCACGTTCACCATGCTGGGCATGTTCCTCATCGACAAGGTGGGGCGGAAGAAGCTCATCGGCGTAGGTGCCGTGGGGATGTTCGTCTCGCTGGTGCTCGTGGCGCGCGGGTTCTGGCTCGAACGCTTCGAAGGTTACTACATGCTCGTCTGCCTGATGGGCTACATCGCCTTTTTCGCCGTGTCGCTGGGCGCTACGATCTGGGTGGTCATTTCCGAGGTCTTCCCCAATTCGGTGCGTGCCAAGGGGCAGGTGCTGGGCAGCATGACCCACTGGGTGTGGTCGGCGCTGCTGTCGTGGTTCTTCCCCGTCTTCCTTTCGGTCGGCGGCACCTATATCTTCGGATTTTTCGCGCTTATTGCCCTCGGCAGCCTTATCTTTGCGATAAAGCTCCCCGAGACCAAGGACAAATCGCTCGAACAGATACAGAAAGAACTGGTAAAATAAAAACCCGGACATATGAACCGTTCCCTGAAAAAAATTCCCCTTGCGGCCTTGTGTGCCGCCATGGCCGCCGCCTGTGCGGGCGGCGCAACGGACGCCACGATCACGGTCGATGCGTCGAAAGTCGAGGGCAGCGTCACCCCCTGGCTTTACGGGGCCTGCATCGAAGACGTCAACCACGAGATTTACGGAGGCCTTTACGACCAGCGGATCTTCGGCGAGAGTTTCGAGGAGCCCGTGCCCAACCCCCTTTTCGACGACTGCTCGGCCTACGAAGGGGAGTGGCAGGTTGCCGGCGACGAGCTGCTCTGTGCCGCTCATGCGGGCGCCAAGCTGGTCTATGACCCGCTGGAGATGGCTGCGGGCGAGGTCGAGACCGAACTGAAATTCACCCGCGGCGGCGGTGGCGACAATGCCGGCCTGCTGGCCGGGGTTTCGGAGCCTGGCAACGGCGCCGACAATTTCCACGGCTACGAGATAAGCCTTACGGCCGACGGCCGTAAGGTCGTGCTGGGCAAGCATAAGAACAATTTCACGCCGATCGCCGATGCTGCCGTGTCGTGCGACCCCGCACAATGGAACAGGCTGGGATTCAAGACCGACGGCCGCACGTTGCAGGTTTTCCTGAACGGGGCTTGCGTGCTCCGTGCCGAGGACGACGATCCCGTGCTGGCCAGGGGCAGGGTCGCCCTGCGTACGTGGAATTCCGAGGCGCGGTTCCGCAACGTGAAGGTTACGGCCGACGGTGCGTCGCGCAAACTCGTGTTCCGCACGACGCCGGCCGTGCAGGTCAGCCGGCAGTGGGACGCCTTTTCGACGGGCGGTGCCGTGGCTGCCTACCGCCACGAGGCGGGGGACGCCTATAACGGCGCCTGCTCGCAGAGCGTGGAATTCGTCTCCGGGACGGGAACCGTCGGCATCGCCAATGCCGGACTGAACCGCTGGGGCATTGCCGTGCGCAAGGGGCAGACGTTCGAAGGGCGCCTCTACCTGCGCGGGTCGGGCGATGTGGTCGTGGCGTTGCAGAGTGCCGACGGCACGAAGGAATATGCCTCGCAGCGTATCACGGGCATCGGTGCGGCCTGGAAGAAATTTCCGTTCGAACTGACTGCCGCCGCAGCGGACGGGGATGCCCGCTTCGCCCTCTACCTCGACCGCCCCGGCAGGGTGCAGGCCGATCAGGTGACGCTGATGTCCACGGGCGAAGACCGCTTCCGCGGCCTGCCGCTGCGGGGTGACATCGGGCAGGCGATGGTCGACCAGGGGCTGACCTTCCTGCGTTACGGAGGTACGATGATCAACATTCCGGGCTATCGCTTCAAGAAGATGATCGGCGACCGCGACAAGCGGCCGCCTTACCACGGACACTGGTACCGCTGGTCGACCAACGGCTTCGGCATCGAGGATTTCCTGCAATTCTGCGAGAAGGCGGGCTTCACGGCGGCCTTTGCGGTCAATATCGAAGAGACGCCCCAGGATATGGCCGACATGATCGAGTACCTGAACGGCCCGGTGACGTCGGAGTGGGGGCGCCGGCGTGCCGAGAACGGCCACCCCGAGCCTTACGGCGTGAAATATATCGGCATCGGCAACGAGGAGGTGCTCTTCAACGGCGACCGTGCCGACGAATACGACCACTATGTCGAGCGCTTCAACCTGCTGCACGACGCCATCAAGGGCAAAGACCCGTCGGTGAAACTGATCTCCACGGCGTGGTGGCGTGCCGATTCGCCGAGCATGGAACGGACGTTCCGTGCCCTGGACGGCAAAGCCGACTATTGGGACTACCATCCGTGGGCCGACCAGCTCGCCAGCGGCCGGGAGGTCGAGGCCGAACTGCGCCGTATGCGCGAGCTGTTCCTCAGGTGGAACCCCTCCACCACGATGAAATGCGCCATCTTCGAGGAGAACGGCAACCGCCACGACATGCAGCGCGTGCTGGGACACGTCACGCTTCAGAACGCCGTGCGCCGCATGGGCGACTTCGTGCTGACCTCCTGCGCGGCCAATGCCCTGCAACCCTACCGGCAAAACGACAACGGCTGGGATCAGGGGCAGGTTTTCTTCACCCCGTCCCAGGTGTGGGGGATGCCCCCCTATTATGCGCAGCAGATGGCTGCGGCACACCACCGTCCCCTGACGGTTGGCTGCGGGGTCGAGGGCGCCGACGGGGTGCTCGACGTGACGGCAACCCGCAGCCGCGAGGCGGGGAGCGTCGTGCTCCACATCGCCAATACGGGTGCCGAGCCGCTGCGTGTGGGCCTGCGCGTGGACGGGATGAGGAAGGTTTCCCAAGCCCGCATGGTTTCGCTCTCGGGCGACCTCGACGCGGTGAACACCCCCGAAGAGCCGCGCCGCATCGCCCCCGTCGGGCGGGAACTGCCGGCCCGGGCTGCGCAGACTGTCGACATAGCGCCCTACTCCTATACGATCGTGGTGCTGGATGAATAACCCTGAAAAACCGAAGACTATGAATCTGAAAAGAACCATGCTGGCGGCGCTCGTGGCCGCCGTGCTGATCCCCGGCGGGCTTTGGGCGCGCGGGAAAACGGGCAATGCCCGAATCAAGGTCGACATCGAACGCCAAAAGGGCGAAATCGACCGGAATATCTACGGCAACTTCGTCGAGCACCTCGGCCGCTGCATCTACGGCGGGCTTTACGAGCCCGGATCGCCCCTTTCGGACGAGAAGGGCTACCGCCGGGACGTGCTCGAAGCGACGCGGGCGCTTCGCACATCGCTGGTGCGCTGGCCGGGCGGCAACTTCGTCTCGGGCTACCACTGGGAGGACGGCATCGGCCCGCAGGCCGGACGCCCGACGCGCATCGACCTGGCATGGGGCTTCCGCGAGAGCAACGCGTTCGGCACCGATGAGTTCGTCGAGTGGTGCCGCCGTGCCGCGACCGAGCCCTATTTCTGCGTGAACCTCGGCACGGGGACGATGGACGAAGCCCGCAACTGGGTCGAGTACTGCAATGTCGAGAAAGGTACCTACTGGTCCGACCTGCGCCGTCGTAACGGCTACGAGAAACCCCACAAAGTGAAATACTGGGCCCTGGGCAACGAGATGGACGGCCAGTGGCAGATGGGGCACAAGAACGCCGAGGATTACGGCAAGTTCGCCCTCGAGACGGCCAAGCTGATGAAGTGGATCGACCGGGACATCAAACTCGTCGTGGCCGGGTCGAGCGACTACAACGGCAACTGGATCGACTGGAACCGTACCGTGCTGGAGTACCTGAAGAATCACGCCGACTACATCGCCCTGCACAACTACGTCGAGAACCGGAGCAACGATTATTACAAGTTCATGGCCACGACGCGCTTCGCCGAGAAGGCTATCCGCATCACCGAGGGGCTGATCGCCGAGGCGATGACCAAGGCCGAACGCAAGGATCCGGTCTACATCGCCTTCGACGAGTACAACGTATGGTACCGCGCCAAGGGCGAGGAGGGCAACGAGGAGGTCTACAACCTCGAAGATGCGCTGGTGGTATCGACTTTCCTCAACATCTTCGTCCGCAATGCTCATGTGGTCAAGATGGCCAACATGGCGCAGCTGGTCAACGTCATCGCCCCGATCTTCTCCACCAAGGAGGGTTCGTGGTACCAGACGATCTTCTACCCGTTGCAGCTCTTCGCCACGCATTGCCACGGCACGTCGCTCGACACCTTCGTCGACTGCGACACCTATGCGCTGGGCGGGGAGCGGATCCCTTACCTCGACGTATCGGCGGCCTATGACAGCGAGGCCGGCGAAGTGGTCGTGAACGTCACCAACCGCCACCGGGAGCAGGCCATCACGACCGACATCCTCTGCCAGACAGGACGTTTCGGCGGCAAGGCGACGGTATACGAGGTCAACGGCCCCGACATCAAGGCCGAGAACTCGATGACCCGTCAGGCCGTGAAAACCGTGACCAAAGAGGCGCAGGCGCGGGGCGACCGGTTCACCTATGCCTTCCCGGCGCACTCGTTCACGCTGATCCGCATCCCCGTCGTAACCGACTGATAGCACCCTTCCCGGCGGCAGGCGCCGTCGGCCCCGGGCGGGGGCTCCCGAACCCGAATAAAATGAAACAGAACTTATTAATCGTATTTTTTATGGCAGGAATGCTTTCCGGATGCGGCTCCGAGCGGCATTCGCAGGTCTCGCGTGCCGCCTTCCGCTCCACGATGGACGGCAAGGCGACCGACCTTTACACGTTGAGGAATGCCCGCGGGCTGGAGATGACGGTGACCAATTTCGGCGGCCGCGTCGTCGAATTATGGGTGCCCGACCGCGACGGCAATTTCGCGGACATCGTGCTGGGGCACGACAATCTCGGCGCTTACGTCGATCAAACCGGAGAGCGGTTCCTCGGCGCCACCATCGGCCGTTACGGCAACCGTATCGCCGCAGGGCGCTTTACGCTCGACGGGAAGGAGTATACGCTGCCCCTGAACGACGGCCCCAACAGCCTGCACGGCGGTGCCAAGGGCTTCGACATGGTTGTGTGGGATGTCGTCGAGGTGACGCCGCAGAAGATCGTATTGGCCTGCCTCTCGCCCGACGGCGATCAGGGATACCCCGGGAACCTGAAGGTTACGATGACCTACGAGCTGACCGACGACAACAGCTTCGTCGTCACACACGAGGCCACGACCGACCGCCGTACGGTCGTCAACCTCACGCACCACTCGTTCTTCAACCTGCACGGGGCGGGCGGGCCGCCGATCAACGACCATGAGCTGATGATCGCAGCCGATTTCTTCACGCCCGTCGATTCGACGCTCATCCCCACCGGCCGCCTGATGCCCGTCGAAGGCACGCCGATGGATTTCCGCCGTCCGGCACCGATCGGGTCGCGCCTTGATGCCGATTTCGAACAGCTCCGCCACGGCCACGGCTACGACCACAATTGGGTGCTGTCGCGCAGGAGCACCCATGACCTGGAGCTGGCGGCTACGGTCTATGAACCCGCTGCAGGGCGTTATATGGAGGTTTGGACGACCGAACCGGGCATCCAGTTCTACGGCGGTAATTTCTTCGACGGCTCCCTGGTCGGCAAGGGCGGCAAATCCTACGGCCGCCGCGCTTCGCTGGCGCTCGAAACCCAGCATTTCCCCGACAGCCCCAACCATCCCGGCTTCCCCTCGACGGTGCTCGGCCCCGGCCAGCGCTACCGCCATGTCTGCGTCTACAAGTTCAGCACCCGGTAGGGGATATCCATATCATAGACACCCCCGGGTTCGTCTTGCGAGCCCGGGTGTGTCGTAGTATCGTAATAGGGGAATGCTCAAAATATTTAAGGCCGGATGCATTTCCGTTATTCGGAACCCATTTTAATCCTTTGGGAAGCGCCAGGTCGTGTAATCGTTATGCCGCAGGTCTTGCATGCGGATGTTGGCCTTTCTCGGCACGCTGTCGCGTTGTTCGGTGCTGACTGGGCCTATGATCCTGTCATCCCATGCGCCGTTCAAATAATCGTATTCCCGGGGTTGGATAATATACCATGTAGGCTGTCCCAAGGAGTCTTGCTGCGCCACAATAATTTTATCGTTGTAATAGACATGTTTAATTGAGCCGGCAATGTAATCCGTAAATTCTTTATGGAAATTAACAGACAACTCTATAATTATCACTCTTTTTCCATATTGATACAATCTTGCAGCATCAGATTATTTAATTTTTTATAATAAATTATCCTGATAGCACACCTTCGTACCACGTTTGCAATCGAGCCTCCGGATAGTTCGGCCTGGGCGGCGGTGGCGATGAGTTCTTCGGCATCATCGCCGAGCCATTGTTTCGGGAGCATATTGCGCCAGAGGACGGCACGAAGTTCCTCATCAGGCATCGGAAAGTAGATGATGGACTGGAACCGGCGGGAAAAGGCTTCGTCGATATTGGATTTCAAGTTGGTGGCAAGGATAACCGTGCCGGGAAAATCTTCAATGCGCTGTAACAGGTAGGCTACTTCCTGGTTGGCATGGCGGTCGTTGGACGTGTTGGTCGAGGTGCGTTTGCCGAAAAGGGCATCCGCCTCGTCGAAGAAGAGAATCCAGTTGCGGTTCTCCGCCATATCGAATACCTTGGCGAGGTTCTTTTCCGTTTCGCCGATATACTTTGATACAATCATAGACAAGTCCACGCGATACACATCCATGTTGTTCTTCTTGCCGAGCAAGGTGGCGGTAAGGGTCTTACCTGTTCCCGGAGGGCCGTAGAACAAGGCTCGGTAGCCGGGTTTGAGGATTCTTTTCAAGCCCCAATCCTCCATGATGGTATGCTGGTGTTCCATCCATGTATTGATTTCTTCCAGCGCCTCATGCGTATTGTAATCCAGTATTATGTCTTCCCACTCCAAAGGCGTGGTAATACGCTTGGCAGGGAAACCGATGCTGTAATCGGGCTTGTACTCTCTGTCAAGCAGCACATGACTCAGGAACTCTTCCGACACTCGCAGTTGTCCACTAAGAAATGGTTCTCCTTCGTTTGCTCCCTCCAATCGCAAAATATTTGAGGTATAGAACCAATGGTTGCGCTGGAACATACGCACAACATCGCAACGCTTTATCGTGTCATCGCCTGCAATGATGAATGCCGCAGTTTCTCCTGTTGGCAGAAAGCCTCCGTGCGACAGACCTTTCCAGCCGCCGAACTGAGTAAACTGCCTGTCGAGAGTCCCATTTTGAAGAAAGAAAGTATCGAGAGCCTGGGGCTTGATGTGCGGCATCATGGCAAGCATCACAACGACCCTCTCATCAAATGAAATATCTTTACGGTCGGTCAACTCTTCCAACCATTTTCCGGAAGGCAGTCCCAACTGACTTACGGAGGCATTCTCAAAGCCCTGCTGCCGAAAATATACCCCGACCGTCACATTAAGCACCGCTTCAAACCACTCGATATGCTCAGTCATGGATTATAATGATTACCTGTTAATATTTCATATTCTTTTACTGCTCCAATATGTTGCTGTGCATGATACATAGGAATAGTGAGAATCATATCGCAGTTATAGTTGCCTCTGTTATAACGGACTCCTTCAATATGATGCCAGATAAGGTTGCCTGGATTTTGGTAAAACAAATTAGCTTGCTGATAATCTGCATTTCTGCTCCCAGTCATATTTATAGTACATCTGCTGTTATTAATCATATAAAATAGATTAATAGGCAAATGTCTGTTCTGTTGCGGAATTACATTAGCAATAATGTCATTATAGGATGCAAAGTAAAAGTCATTGTAAAATGCAAGAACAAGATAATTCCATATCAATTGAGGAATCTCCCAGTTTCTTATTCTGAAATGCTTGGCAAATGCCTCCGTGAAATCCGTAAAGTAATCGTATATATGTCCTCGCATATTGACATGCCGCTGAATTAAACTAATATTAGCGTGTGAAAAATGATTTTTCCTTTTCCCAGCATCTATGGTTCTGCTTGATTTATGCATCAAAACAGACTCTTTCATAACCTCTGAATTTTAGTAGTTGTTCGCTCTCGCACCCATCACATCGGCCTCGTGTTCGAGTTCGATACAGTCGTTCACCGGCAATCCGCTCACTTCGGTGGTAGGCTCTACACGCCCTGCCATCTGCTGCGCAACATGCCATGCCTCGTGCGGCAGGTGCTGTTCCTGTCCGGGAGCGACATAAATATCCGTTCCTTGTGTGTAGGCTAATGCCTGTACCGTAGCCGGTTCCGGAGAGTTGTAATGCACCCGAACATCGTCCATTGCAAATCCGGAAAGGTCTTCGATACCGGCTTTCAGGTTGTCGGACATACCGGTCTCGTTCCTTTTCTGTTCGGGAGTTTCAAATTTTCCCTGCATAAGTTCATCATCTTCTTCATCGCCCAAGCGTTGTGCCGGTTGCTCGAACTTGCCTTGCAGAAGTTCGGCTTCGTCCTCCTCCCTTTGTACAGGATTTTCGAACTTCCCTTGTAACATTTCATCCTCGTCTTCGAGGCGCTGCACCGGTTCGGCTAAGGCCTGAAGCATCCTGTTCTGACGGTTGTCCGCAAACTCCAATGCGCTCTTGCCACCGCGCTTTTGCTGGATGATGCGTGCCACTTTGTTCCGATACGTTTTTTCCGCTTCCATGATTATAAATTTTTAGTTTATTTATATATGATCAAAAATCGAATTCTCCCTTGTCGCGCCATACGACGTTTATCCTCTTTTCCAGCCACGGCAACTGGACAAGCCGGTACGACCACGGCAGGAAGTCGAGCAGCATATCGTAAGAGCGCCCTTCCACATACAGCACCCATTTGTCCTCCCGTTGTTCCAGTCTGCCCGGACGCTCTATGAAGTTGAGCTGAAATCCTTTTGCCGAAATATTTTTAAACTTCTCACAGTTATTCTTGATTCCGATAATCATTGACTCGATGGTCATTATCTCATAGTCGGCCAGCTTCAATGTCTTGGGTAACGGTACCTGAAAAGGACAACCTGTCAGGATGCGGTTGAACGCAAGCTCCTGCTCCTTGTATTCCTGTGGCTCGTCCGTCACCAACCGTTGCAGGATGAATATCGCCTTGACACGTGCCTCGGTATCTTTCAAATCGCTCCCGTCTTCCGTCAGCAGGCTGAGCATATTGAACAGACGGGGGAGCCATATTATCAGAAGGCAAAGCCCGGCATTCGGAACTTCGATGTACTGCGGCTGTACCGCGTCCTCCAATGATTGCTCGCTGTCGGCAATGTGCAGCCGTGTTTCCACTTCTTTAATGATATTATCCAATGCAAGTTGCCGTTCAGCAGTATTATGGTCTGCCCCGGATGGCCGTTTTCCGGATTCGGGATCGCCTGCCCCGGTAATTTTATTCTTCATATCGCCTTGTGTGTATTGATTATTTGCTGGTAAAATTCTGTCGGATTCCCTATGTTCAGAGTGGTTACTATCTGTTATTCCTGCCTGTTCCTGCACAAGTGCCGGTATTCCACCTTTCCATGCAAGTGGAGCCAGTGTGGAAATATACTTTCTGACAATGATCCGGTTATCTGCATAAGATACCTGTTCGTCCGGATAACCGGCAATAAACCGGATCAATCCTTCCGACAGTACGGATTCCGGAACTTCATATTTATCCGAAACGGCTTCTGTGATTCGGAGCAATGTCCCGCCCAAAGAGAACGATACACCCCCGATCATCTCCAGCCATTCCTCCTTGTCGAGCCAACCGCTCCATTGCCGGAACGGAATGTTTTTCCCGGTTGCACCGTCAGTTGAATAACGGACAAGCGACCACAGCTGCTTCGGCTGCCAACGGGCATAGTGCCGCAACACCTGCGACTTTGCCGTGTCGCTGACAGACGGGGAGATGAGCCAGGCCGCCCAATCATCGAATGTTTCTTCATCGGGATTATCTTCCCGGTTCGTTACTGAAGACATGCCGGTTTCTGTGAAAGCACCGGTTTCGGCATCACCGGTTGTTATCGGGGAACCCGATGCGACCGTATTGATAACTTGCCTTTCAGCCGTTCTCCATTGCCCCTGGCCGGCAGCCGTATATTCCTTGCTTCCGGTAAGGACATAGTGCCAATGAGAAAGAAACTGCCGGATAATTTCCTCCGTATCCATATCACCAATACGCTGCCCCGTAGCCACCAGAAGCAGCAGGGCTTTTGTTATGGAATTGTCCCGTTCCGCGCTGCTGCCCGTAAACAGATTCGTCCCTATGGGTGTGTGTGCCACAATCCTAATGACCAGCATCAAGGTTCCCGAAAGGGTATTATCCGTGTACCGGATAAAGTCCGAAAACAGTTCTCTGTCGGTGATCTCCGCCCATAGGGTAACTGTATTTTCTTCCGATGTGACAGTCGCTTTCACTAAACGCATCGCATTTTCCGGATTCTCATTCATATAACGGCGGAACACATCCCGTTTCTGTGCGGAAGAAAATGCTCTGTTCCGCAGCCATTCGGTAATTCCGGAAATGTCATCCAAATGCTGTTCAAATGCCGTTCGGACTTCGTTCAAGTCCATATCGTTTGTTTGTATTGGCAAATCTTTCTCTGCTGTTGCACTGCAAGCCGTTGTTACATCTTCCGGATTGTCGGTAGTAATTTCAGAAATTACCTTTTCTGACGCTGTTCCGGAAATATTCCGTTCCCCGTATGTCGGTTCCGATATGCAAGTATTCAGTTTTTTCGAACGTATATATTCCCGTATCCGAATCAGCAAAGCCGTTCCGGCAAATAATGAAGTCTGTGACGACTGTCTGATAAACAGCTCGACGACAACTTTAACCTTGTCGTTGCCTGCTATAGCGGAAAGTAACCGTATGGCAAACTCTACATTGTTAGCCGCCGCTACGGTAACGGAATCATTATTCCCGTAGGAAAGTGACACAAACAATGCCTGCCACAGTTCCTTTGCCGGACGGGAGACAAGTCCCGCAACCTTCCCGATATTCTCCACAAGCAAACCTGCGAACTGCATTGCGGAAGTTGCCGCATTCTGGCCGCCTGTCCCGAATGCGTATCCGGCTAACCGCATTGCGATATGCCGAAGCACGATGTCATCAAGCAAGCCGATAACCTTTTCCAGCAACTTTTCCGACTGCAAAGCGAGAACCAGTTCGCTTTCCTTGCCATGATACATATCGAACCATTGCAGGACAAGCATCCTTTGGACTTCTTCGGGAATATCTCCTTTCGACAAAACGGTGTGCAAAACAGAGAGCCGTCGCGTATCGGTGTTTTTTTCATTCTTCATCAACAGGGGTGTTCCCTTTGCAACCGCACAGACAAACTCCCGCAGCGATGCCGGAATATCAATGCCGTCTGCTGCTACCGCACCGGATGAAGCTGCCGCAAATGCAACCGTCCTTCCCGTGATTTCCTGGTGTAACAGTCCTGCAATCCGTACAACCTGCATTGGAATGGATTCCGATGTATGGAACATTCCGGCACCTATGCCCTCCAATACCGCAATATGCAATGCCTCTGTCAACCGGGCACTGTCTGTACCTTTCAGCCAGGAGACGGACGTGGAAGCCCCGTAGAGTACTTGGGACACGGCAGAAACCGCCTCCGACAGTTGCAGCGAGACATGCCCGTTGAGTAGCAGCACGGACGGTTCGTCCATTAAATCCGCCAACAGCGATATATATCGTCGTTTAGGTTGTGCTTCCAGCCACCGTACCAACAGTTCCGGTTCCTCTTTGACAAGCCGTCTGAGAAATGTCCTCTTGGCACTTTCGGGCAGTTCCGTATTCTCCAGCCATTCCCCGAAAGAGGCGATATGCTTCCTTAGGACGGCCGATGCGGCTGAATACGGGGATATTTCATCTTCTTTCTCACCTGCGGATTGGCGGTCTGCATTTTCGTCCTTTCCCTGTCTTGTCTTAATCAGCGACAGTTGCAGCAGCATATGGTAGAGTTCCCATGCGTAACTGTCCCCGGTAACGGGCGAGCCGTCGGCGTTCAGCCGCTGGTTGTGGTAGATGATGTCCAGCACCGTCAGGTAGTAGTCTGTTCCGAATACTTCCAGCAGGAACTGCACCGTCAGTTCCGCTTTGGAAAGATAGGTGTGGTAGTCCCTTTTCCGGATGAATGACAGCAGCCGCCGGTTCAGGTGAAGCCGGAAATGCCGTTTGTCGCCGAACATCGGCACACCGTTGAACGGGTAGTATTCCAACAACCAGCCGTAGAGCCTGTACCAGTATTCCGGTACGTCGATCTCCGCATGGTTTTCCGTCTCGGCCGCCATGATACGCCTGACAGCGGGATTTTCAAGAAGTTCCGCCATTGCTTCCGTGCTGCATGTCTCCTTTGTCTCATGGATGAGGCGGATGACGGATTGCGGGGCTCTTTCCACCGCCATCGACAGATACCGCTGCTTCTCGTATTGACCGAGTGTCGGGGACAGGAGCCATACGCCAAGCGGCAGGATCTCCGCCAGACGTTCCCTATCCGTTTGCAGGTACAGCCGTTCCATGATATAGGGCTTGGAGGCAATCACGAACAACAGCCTTTGCGCATGATCCTTATCCCTGAAATACCGCAGTTCCTCATGCAGGTCGAAATCCCGCACATCCCATTCGGGCATGCAGAAGCCGTATTCCAGATAATGCAGTAGATTTTCGAACCGTTTTTCACGGGAATATAGACGGGATTTGTCCGTTTCGAGAGATGTCCTGTTGTCCGCACCGTCCGGGAATGAAGGCTGCAAGACTTTCGTCTCTTTAATCTGCCGCAGGAACTCTCGTTCCAGTGCCTCGCGCAACCGCACGGGGAAGCTGCCGTAGAACTCCTCCTGCGGTATGCCGCCCAAATCCAAGTCCAGACGGCCTATCTCCATATAAATATCTTTCTTGTCGTACCGATAGAAGAACTCTTCCAATACATCGGTGACACAACGCTGACAAAAGCCGTCCCAGTCCGCATAAAGTTCCCTGGCGAACAGCTCGTCCGTCATCCTGAACCGGAACGATATGTTGTCAATCAGGGTCATACGCTGTCCTCCTTATGTGCTGTTCCGTCTTCCTGGTCTTTTCCCTCTCCTTTGTGTCCCGGGATGAAATCCATCGAGAGGGCATCCGTCATCTTCTTCAGGTATCTGGCACGGATGTCCGCCGGGGCATTCTCCCTTATGCTCTCTCGCCACCTCTTATATCCGTCCTCGAAATACTGCATCTGCAAGGCGCCGAGCCAGCAGGTCTCCATTTTCAGGTGTGCCGGAATTACCGAACGTGCCAACCGCGTGCACTCTTCGCGGAACCGTGGGGAATGTGTCCTTGCCGTCCAGCCCGTAAACGCCAGCAGCACCGTGAACGGCTCTGCCGGAGTGAACAGGCTCTTTTCCACCACATACACCGCCTCGCACTGCCTGTTCAGCTCACGCAGGTAGCGGCACAGCGTGTTCGCCCATTCGGTGAGTTGCTCCCTGCTGTCCGACCGGCCGAGGTTCATGCGTTTCTCCTCCTCCCTGCCACGGAAGACCAGCAGCCATTCGCTGTTGCCCAGTCCCACGAGATTGTAGTTGCCCAATGCGATTCCCTCACGGAACAGCGAGCCGTTTATCCAGTTCGAGTTGAATATCGGCAGGTTGCGCCTCAGGTTCTCGTCCCGTTTCAGTTTCTCCCCTTTCGTCTGAGGTGGATTGTCCTCCTTTATGGCTTCCACCGATTCGGAAATGAACACGTCATCGTCTATCATCTGCGAGCTCATCAGTCCGCGCAGCCGTTCCCCTTTCTCCCCGTCGCCCATCAGTATCAGATTATGTCCCGGAAGGATATTGCCCACGGTCGTTTCTTCGTCGATGTCGAAATCCAGCAGCAGGGAGAGGTACTTCTTCACGACCGGGACGTTTTCGCCGCCGAATGTTCCCGTCAGGTCGAATGAGCGGGCACGGTCGCGTATCAGGACGGGAAGGGCTTTCAGAAAACGCATCCTGCGGCGCAGGCGGTCGTCCGCCGTCTGCCCGTAGCAGTAGAATTCCGTCAGCCACTCCGGGGCGCTGTCCACTCCGTACAGATTGTCGAGGAAATCCATGTAAAGGTTCCGTAATTCCTCGATGCGGCGGTACCTGTCGTTGGGCTTGGACAGGCCAAGTACTTTCTCCGGCAGGGTTTCCATACGGGAGGGAGTACTGTCCGCATCGTCTATTGAAAGCAGCCTTTTCAGTCCGTTCAGTTCGTTCAGTCCGCGCTGCATCAGCAGGTCGAAAAGTTTCAGGTAGCTGCCGAAATTACGCGCCTCCGCCTTCTGTCCGGCTGGGGTGTCGCGCATGAAATCCCCTTCGGACGTGCCGTAGCACGACGGCAGGTCGCCTGCCAGCGGGCTGTGGCCGTACACGTCACGATAGATGGATTTGTATGGGGTTCCTTGCTTTTCCCCTGCTTCACGGCGTTTGCCGTCTCCGGTCATTTCGGTGCCAGGCCCCTCCATTTTCTGCATAATCTGGCGCATACGGAACGTGCCGCGCATGAAATATACAGCCTGCATCCGTTCCAGAAAGCCTTTGATGTCCGTGCCCGCCTTTTCCCGCCCCATCCTTACGGTTACGTCCCCGAAGTCTTCGGGTATGTGGAGCGAATAGCCTTCCCTGAAGTCTGTTACGGGATGCCCGATCCTGTCCTTCAGGTAGAGGGTCTTGAACGATACGATGCCCGGTATGCCCTTGAGCTTCCAGTACAGTTCGTTTTCGGTGTCCTTCTGTCCGGGAATCTCCGCCCGGATGTCCTTCACGGGCCCGTCGTACCATTCGTCCTCCCTCACGGGCTGCAGGCTGTCGGATGTGGAGCGCATGATTTCCACGGAGCCGGAAAGGTACTGCATCACCGTCCGGTACACCTGCACGAGTATCTCCGTGGCATCCTGACCGGTCTCTATTTCAAGGTCGGCATGCAGGAAAAGTTCCACGGGCTGTTCCCTCCTTATCTCCCCGAACTGCTCGCAAAGGTTGCGGTGACGGTTCAGGAAACCGCGTACCTTGTCCTCCACGGTACGGTCGTTCCGGAAGAACGGGGAGAGGCGCAGGCTGACATCATACCATCCATGCCTGTCAGGTATGACCTTTACATTCTCCACCATCGGGAAACGGGTCAGTATCGCCCGGCGGTAGTCCTCTGCCGTGACCGGCGCAGAAGGATACACCACTCCTGCGGGAAAGAGGCCGTACCTTTCTCCCATCCATGTGCCGTCTCTACCGGCAAGGTAATCCTCCGGCGCGAAGTTCAGCTTGTAGTCGATTTCCGTTAGGGCGTAGTTCGCCGCATCGGCGATGGTCACGCCTGGATCGCCCGAGTTATAGTCCGTCCACACTTCTCCTGAGAGGCGTTGCAGTTCGGTAAGTGTCTGCCGTTGCAGTTCCGTGTAGAGTTCCTCCCCTTCGGGCGGACGGGTGATGTATAGTTGTCTTTTATCCATAGGCGCGGTCTCCTATAATTCCCAGAGGGTTTCGATACGGCAGTAGATGGCCTCCGCACCGCTCTCTGTCCACCGGCTTCTTATCTGGAGACGGATTTTCCCGCCCGTGCGTTGCCAGCGTATCCTGACACGGCCAGACCAGCCCCACCAGTGTTTCCGGGAAGAACGGACACGCCGTTTCCGGCCTTGTGAATGCGAGGCGACGGCTTCACATGCGGAGTACGTGCGGCTATGCCTGTTCAGGTAACAGACGGACAGGCGGTACATCCTGCATCTGTCAGCCGGTTGTCCTGCCGCATCTTCCACGGGCAGGTCGTGCCACAACCCGTCGGCTTTTATCTTCAGGATGCCGGAGCCGGGACTCTCTTCCTCCCCGTCTTTCCCCGAGAGGTATCCGGCCGCTTTCAGCGTGCCCTCCACGGTGACGTTACGGTCGCGGTCTATCGTCAGCACCGTTTTGCCTTTGTCATCCTGTATTCTCAGGCCGTTTTCGCCGTCGAGAGCAATCCGCCACAACGGTTCCGATCCGCCCTGGTCGGGGTCGTCGGTAAAGACGGTGGCTGCCACGCCGCTCTTGCCCGCGGGAAACAGGCGCACGCCGTCGGAGGCTGTGGCTGTCACCTTCCCGTCCTCGTGTATGTTGGTTACGGAGTCTATCAGTTCGGCGAACTGGTCTTCCGTGGGGCTGTCTCCCCGCTGGAAGTACGATTTCAATGTTTTCCTGTCCCTGTATCTGCTGTCCATCGTATCTTGTTTTTAATAGTCCTATCTTATCACGAACCCAGTCCCGATTCCCGCTTCGCCCACGCCGGAACGGCCATTGACCAGTTTCACGTCGAGTTCCTCCACATAGAGCACCCCGCAGTCGCCCGCGGCGGAAAGCATCAGGTCGTCCCTGCCGCCTTCTCCGGTTATGCGATACGTCCTGTCTCCTGTGGTGATATCCAGCGAGATGAAATCGCCGATGCACTCGTCGTTGACGATGCGGGACAGAAGCGCGTCGCATGAATACCGCACACCCAGATCCGGCAGCCTGCCGTCCATATACCACGCCATGAAGAATACGCGGATACGCCTTTCCGTGCGCCGTTTCACGCTGCCGGGGTCGCATGTGTCCGGTTTTAGTACCGCCTTGAAACTTATTTTCAGCGGCTCGTACACGGGGTTGAACGCATGTATCGCCGCGAACGGCGGGGCGTATTTCCGGATGAACCGCTCTATTTCCGACAGTTTCCATCCAGGCAGGGACGGGTATTTCCGCTTCTCAGGTTTGGGGAATACCACGACATGTACGCCGCCGTCCTCTCCCGCATCCGGGATGCAGCATGCCTTTTCTATTTCGGGGAAGCGTTCCAGTATCATTTCCTCGTAGTTGCCGCCACATACGGCGCGGTTGCGTGAGGAGATGCGGATGCGCTGCCTGACACCCGTGTCCGCTTCCGTCTCGGCAGGCTTGCCTCCGCTGCCCGGCATGGGCTGGGTCACGGTGAGGATGCGGCTGTCCGCCATTGCCGGAGCCTGTATCGTCCCGGCAGGCAGGGCGTTGCCGTCGCCGTCTTCAGCCGTTACCCGGAAGCAGTTCAGATAGATGCCGTTCACAATCGTGCTTTCCGGAACTTTTCCGTCCTTGAAAGCGAATCGCAGCCACAGCCCGTTCCCTTTCTCCTTTCCCGAAGCACTTACCTCAATGAAGCCGCTGCGGGTCAAACCGTCCGTTTCCTCGCACAGCACCTCCTCCTCCTCCGGCACTCTTTTCCAGATGCCGTTTCCCATGTACCTGCCGATGGTCAAGGCGCAACCGGACTGTTCCCTGACCGGTTTCCAGTCCTGCACGGCATAGCGCAGGTCGAGATAGAGCCGTACACGGTTCGTGTCGCCCATGTCATCCAGTCCCACCAGCAGGGAGGGATATTCCATTTCGGGCTGGAATGTCGGAGCCGGTTCATAAGAGGACAAGCATTGCTCATAACCGTTTATTCCCGTGAAACGGTACAGGCAGCCGTCGCCCGGCCAAATCGTTTCCTCGGACTTGTAGCCGAAAGTCACGTCGCTAAGCATCGGTACTTGCGGCTGTTCGGGTACGGGTTTCCAATTCTTCTTTTTCTCCCGTCCGTTGTGCATCATCACTTCGGAGAACAGGCGGTAGTAGGCGTTCATGCCGAAGCCCATATCGGGAGCGTCCAGTGTCAGGCGGTAGAAGCCGTTGCTGTCACGGCGGTAGGGCGTCAGGCTGTTGGCCTCCGTGTTCCCCCTCAGCGTAAGCTCAAAGGAGGCTTCCTCGGAGAGCTTGCCTTCTTTGTCCTTGTGGAAAAGCGGTTGCGGAGAGCCGGAGCATTCGTACCAGTGGCTGTTCTCCTGCCACTGGCAGCGCACGAGAAAGCTCTTTTCATCGACGTGTTGCCCGGTGTCGTAGTTCCTGTATATCGTGCCGAAACCGTTCTCGGGCAGCTTCGTCCAGGCTCCGTTCAGAGTTACGGCGGTTATCTCTTTCAAGGCGGCTTCTTCGTGGCCGAAAATCAGCCGGTTGTCCCGTTCGCCCGTCGAACCGAACGGGTAGAACGGTTGCGAGGGGTCAAGCTGCCCCGACTCCCCGATAAGGGTGAAGTTGTGGATGCCCGTCACTTCGGTGGCAACGGTTATGCTTTCGATACGCAGTGTCTGCGGCAGTTCTCTGTCGGCGAACAGGATGCGCAGGGACGGATGTCCGGTGGTAATGCCGTGCAGTTCGTCCGTGCAGGCAGCCGGGGCCTCGTCGCCCTCGCTCAAGGTGAATGTGAGCCGGAGTGAACGGGTCTCTTGCCCGTAGTCCGGTGTATATGTCGTCTGCACCCAGCCCTCGCTGCCGCTGATTTGCAGGATAAATGGCGTGCATGCCGGAAGGTCGGGCATCGGGGTATCTTTGGGGGTAGCCAGACGGAAACTGACGGTTACGGTGCGTCTGCCCTCCGACAGAACGAGGCTGCGCGAAGTAAGCAGCCAGCCGTATTCCAATGCCCTGGCTGCGGGATTGGCGGCATCGAACAAGGGGCAGGCGCTTTCCTGCTCCTTGTTCAGAAGAGGTGTGATGTGCAGGCGATTGCCTTTGGCCGACAGGGCGTATGCTGCAAGGATGCGTGCCGGGATGATGTATGCCTTTTCCGCGGTGGCATAGCACAGGTCGGAGCCGTCCGCCTTTTTGCCGGCGGTGAACTTCGTGCCTTTCGGCAGCGGGAAGGTTTCCGTGATTTTCTTCCTGTCCGGGTCGATGACGATGAGCGTGCTGTCCTGCACCGCCGTTTTCGGGGTGTCGTGCAGGATATTCCGGCGGTAGAACTCCGCCCAACTGCAGAAGCGGGCGTTGAAGCGTTCCGCGATACAGCAATAATTTCTGACGAAGGTGAGCAGCAGGGCGAGCGAGGCATCCAAATCGCCGCTTTGTTCAATACGTGTAATGTATTCGCCGCCTTTCTTCTGTATGTCCGCCACCGTGCCGAGCATTCCGTAGTAGGGCCGGTTCATGTCGTTCAGCGGGGTGAAGAAAGATTTTGGGCGGGGTTCCGTATTCCGGGGAACGGCTTTCTCCAGTTGTTCGAGCAACTGTCCTGCCACTTCCACGGCAGGGCTTTCCGTTGCCTGACTGCGGCTCCGGTCGATGTATTTCCCCAGGCGGCAGGCCCATCCCGTAAACTTGTCTTTCAGGTCGTTCGTGTATTCGGTCTGGGCCGAGGTGCCGCGTCCGTCCACGAAGGAGCCCACATAGCCACACACATCCTTTTGCAGGATGTCCACCAGTACCGTCAGCACATGGTTCTCCCACAATGACGACAGCCTGCCGTTCTCCTTGTCCGTGCGGTCATAGTAAGGTAGGTTGCCGCTTACCGACATCAGCCAGCGCAGCAACTCCCGCCAATCGCTCTCCAAGGGACGGAAGCCGTCCGGCATGGCGGTGTCCTGCATGCACTCCTCCCGCAGCGTGCCTTTCTGTTCGTATGTCGTCTTTTCTGCCATTATGACATCGTTTATAAATTACCATATCATTGGAGGCTCTTGTCCGATACCGGAAAAAAGAAAACCGCTTTCCTCGTGCGGCCTTGTGTCGCAAAGGGGAAGCGGAATAATGGAGTTATAATAAATCTTACGGTAAGTCCGTAACGGCGGTTGCAGGTATTTCCAGTTTGGAGAAGGCGAATATCTTCTTGCCGAGATCTTTCAGCGAGGCTCCGGTATGACAGATATCCGCACCGTCGGTAATAAGGATGCGGCCATGGCTTCTTTGGTATATGTGCGCCTCTATCGGAGGGTATTGGCGGTGTGCCGTTCCAAGTCCAGCTGGAACCGGCGGCTTGTCGTCTGTGTGCAGATGTCCCTTCACTCCGTCGTTTCGTTTGCAGAACATCACAATACCGTTTATTTCGTTTTTGAAAAGATAAAGATACTATAATTATCCGTCTGTTAATCAACCGTACAGCTTTTTCTCATTATTCCTTTTTCTTTTCCCAGCATGTCAAAGAGCGATTTGTATCTTTAATTATTGATCCTTTACAACCCGGCAAGGTCGGTTCCTTCATTCAGGTAGAAAGGATAGACCATGTTGGTGCGCCTGTTGGTTTGCCGAATAGTGTAGTCCAAAGTGATATTCAGAATGCCTTCCTTGTCGTTCACCTCGAAATCCACCCGGTTCAAGTCCACCCGCGGCTCGAACATCACCACCGCATGTTCTATTGCCTCACGCAGCAAAGTCTGCGTGGAGATGTCCATTGCCTCGAACACATACCGCCGCACAGGGCAGCCGTAGTCATAGCGGTGGACACGCTCGCCGGGTGAGATGCTCAGCAGCGTCCACAGGCTCTGGCGTATCTTCTCTTCATAGGCAGCCATTCTGGTAGGAGTGCCGACCCTTTCCAATGCCGGAGGGAAGCTCCAACCGTTACCGAGGAATGTTTTGTTATCGTTCATATCTGTTCTATAATTATCATTATTGTTTTTCGTTATTGCCATTTAATCGTATCCTTGTATGCGGGGGAAAATAGCACCTCCAACAACACCTATTATAGCTTCTATTCCTCCTCCTGTTAACCCGCCAAGCAAAGCACCTTAGAACCTCCCGAAAGAAATCCTGTACCATTTCCAGCTCCTGCAAATTCTAAACTACCAGCCAATCCCATTTTTTATCCAATCATCTCTTCTCTGAATTGTTTTGTCACATTATTATAGATTGATATGACATTTCTTCCATCTTCAATCACTACCCGTTGTCGTACTCCGTTGACACAAAATTGTCGGGAATTTTATTTCCAACAGATTCCTTATGTTCGCTTGCTTCGTACATGGTTGCTGGATTTCAGCGTTGATACTGCGGTTCGTTTATCCCTGTTTCACCTTTATCCTATCGGATTATGAATCCTTGTACTCTTGACCAGAGCGGATAACATATCCGCCGGGACGGAATTTTCATATTTTATTCCACTTGTATCCTAATTTCGCCCAAATATACCATCTTCTTAGTTGCCTTTCATTTGAGATTTTAAACCAATTTCCCCTGTCGCAAAGTGCTATTGGGAAATCAGGATGTAATAACGCCTCAATAATTGGCTCGCCGTGCTTTTCTGCAAAATCTTTAAAATTGACTTGAGCGCCATGCTGGAATCTCTTTTGGTCGTTACTATATCCCATTTTATCATTAATGTCCATCAACATACCTGTGTCTCCATGTCTTTCCCCAGAGTCCATATCACTTGCTTTGGGAACTCTTGGATAACCTATCTCGATTCTTTTTTGATAGCGTCTGTTGAGCTTTCTAAATTTAACAATATCATGCACATCGTAGTCTCCTGTTATAAAATTTCGATGCCAACTTGGTTTTTTTTCATTCTTGGTGTCTTTTCCTATATTCTTACATGAGGCCAAAGACAAGTATGTTCCCTCAGCTTGTATAATCTTCTTTTGGGGAACTTTCTTGTATGATTCTACGCCCTCCTGAGTTAAATAGAAACCATCAATTGTTCCGTTGCTCCAATGAGGAACCATCCCCGACATCTCTTTCGGCAAGTCAAGTTCCTTCAAAACTTTTTTTTAATGCTTCTCTTCTATTTTTATATCCGATATTCATTTTATCCGCAATCAGAGGTGCTGTTTTGGGCTTTAGCGACTTGTCCAATATCGAATGAGGCTTCGTACCAGCACCTTGTGCTAACCTTAATAATGATTCTCGCCCGGTTTCTCTAATACTGATAGCACATCTTTTTTCTTTTGTATATTGTTCTATTACAGCGGCATCCTTCGGTAATGTGAACATAGTATGTAATTCGCCATAATACATCAGGGGCGGACTGTCATCTTCTCGAATCGGTTTAGATGGGCCGGCAGATTTCCATTTTCTATTATCGATGCCCAGCAATCCTATCAACTCGCTAAATAAGTAATGTTTATCAGATTCGATCAAGTGTTTCAGGAATGTAATTTGTTTTATATTCAATTCTAATTTCATGCGCTCAAATTCTTTCTGAGCCCTGTCGATCCCTATAACTTTACCATTCAAGAATACATGGCGTTGAATTGCTTGAGGGGGGCGATTATATCTGTTACGCACAGTTGAAATAGTGCGTGGATAAACATTTATATTTTGTCTCGCTTCGTACATAATCATCCGATTTTGAAATTTCGAGATATTTTTCTTGTCTCTTTCGCAGAGGCTACTGCTTTAATTCAGATTTACCTCAGCAGATCGGGATCACCGACGAAAGGTGTCTTAGCCAATTAAGTTTATTTTATTAGGAAGAGATTGCGGTTCAGTCCCTACAAGATGGTCGAAGCATGGTATATTACCTTCTTTCTTGACCATTACTTTTACCTTGGCGTTGCCGTATTCAAATTCAGCTCTTGAATATTTATCATCATGTTCATTATAACTTCTTAAAATCGTAATGGCAGGATATTCATTTGTCGAAATATATTGTTTACCATAAGACACATCTTCTGCATCATTTATGGTACTCAGTAAATTCTCACAAAGAACAGTGGAAGTGCAAAACAGCATAGTGTGTTTTGGCTTACGGTCTTTTTTATCCCGGTGATAGTAAATTGCTTCAAGAATATTTGCGTTATTTTCCTCTGTTCGCATTGAAGGAAGAACACTGCCTTCTGCAATATGTTTTGCCTTAAATTCTTGTCCCATATCATTATGCAAGTCGCATTTTTTAATAAACTGAAGTGCGGATATTGACTGGTTTCCCTGTACACGTTTTTTTTGCGGTACAGATCTTTCTCTGTTGTCATTCATTCGTAATTGTTGTACACTTTTCTTCTCTGTAACGGAAAACTTATGGGAAACCGCAGCTTTATGTTGTTTTGCTTCGTACATGGTTTTCAATTTTTAATGGTTAGAAATTACTGTTTTGTGGCATTACCGTCCGTCGCTTCATCTTTCAAGCAAGCGGCGAGGGGCAGAAGCGATGCTCCGAAAATCAGTCTTGATAAATTCCTCTTGCTCATACCATTATTCTTTTTATATTGTTTTACTGTTATCCTCCAATCTGTACCGTGGGGCATCCGGCGACTATTACGCCTCCGTGTGCCGTGGTGTCGCCCATGCGTGCGGCAGGCTTGCCGCCAATCATCACTGTGGCCGATCCTTTGATGATGCTGTCGGGCGGTCCCGTACATATGCACATATCACCCATGACTGCCGCAGGCAGTTTGCCTATCAATACCGTAGGTGCTCCGGGACCTATGACCGGGCCGCCTGCATGGGGGATGGGTGGCAAGCCCGGTGTCTGCATCGGGCAGGTGTGCATGTCTGTTATTCTTGCAGCAGGCGGCATAATACTATCTGCTTAAATTCTTATAATTTGCTATTTAGTTAATCATCACCATTGCACCCTTTACGGTGGTCTGGCCGCTTGCCGAGAGTTCCGCTGTGGCGTTGCCCTTGACGGTGGCTCCCACCTTCGCCTGTACCTTGACATTCAGCCCTTCGAGGCTGACATCCTGCTTGGCTGTACCGCTGATTTTCATCGTGGCATCCATCGTGATGTTGCCTTTGGCTTTCAGCGTAATATCTTTTGCGGACGAGAGCGTGATGCCGTTCTTGTCCATCATGATTTCATTCTTGTTTTCATCAGTCAGACGGATGTGCTTCCCGTCATCGCTAATTTCCACCGTATTCTTTCCGGGGGTGGAGACCGTTATGATTTTCTTCTCCTCGTCGAACTCGATGCGCATCTTCTGGCGTGTGACCAAGGCTTTCTTGTTGTTCTCCGCCTCGTATTCGTAGGGCGGCTTGTGCTTTTCACCATAGATTGAGCCGAGAATGACGGGATTGGCCGGGTTGTTATTCACGAAACCCACCAATACCTCATCGTTCGGTTCGGGCAGCCAGAAACTGCCTGAACCGTTGGTAGCATATAATGTGGAGAGACGTGCCCAAAGCAGTTTGTCCTGTCCCTCCATCCACGGCAGTTCCACCTGTATGCGGTACTGCTTCTGTGGGTCGCCGTCCAGTTTTTTCACCACCGCCGTATGCAGCCCTTCCATGCCTGGCAGCAAGCCTGCCGCAGGGGGGCTTACCACATCCGGCTCGTCTGTGATATTGCCGGGGTTGATGCCGATTCCGGCTTTGGTAATCCATTCATTATGCTCGATGATATGCTCCACCGAACCGATGAAGGCGTTGCCGCCGAACCGCCTGCCCAAGCCTTTCAGTTCGATGATGCAACCCGGTACGGCTTCTGCTGCCCCGTAGAAGCTGAACGAACCGTGATAACGTGCAAGCCCGGCTTTCAATGCCATGCTGTCTGCCCATACTTTCAGCACTTTGCTGTCCGCAGGGGCATCGGTTTGGAGCAGCATATTATCGGCTGCGGCTATGTTCTCCGGTTCCAGGTCTCCCTGCTTGTTCAGCTTGGGAACGGAAGCACTTTCCTTGACGGACTTCTGTTCCGAAGGGTTCCACGACACGGCATCATACCCCGAAAACTGGTCGCTTGCCGATAGTCCGCCGTCAAAGTCTATCAGGTCGTTGCCGTAGGTGACGGTCAGCACGGGCAATGCGCCCGCTGCCGGCTTGAATGCCTTGATGTCGCTGCCCGTGGTGAGAATGAACATACCGCAGGCATCGGCACGCGAGAGGGCGAAATCCCAGTCCGTACAATAGTATTGCACCATATCGGGGTGCTGGTAGTCCGTGCTGTCTGCCGACACCTTGCCATATGCGGAAAGGACTTCCTCTATCATGTCTGAGTCTTTCTTCTTCTCGAAGATACGGTTCTTGCGCACCTGTGTGGCAGCGTAGGCGTTATCACGGCATTCCACCGTCATCAGGGAACGGTGTCCCTTGCCGATGCGTATGCCCGTATCCAGAATGATGCCATCGAACAAAGTCTTCAAGTCATTCAGTTCGCCTGCGTCGATACGGATAGCAGTGCCCGGCTTGAAACTGTCAGAGTCGGATTCGTCGAAAGTCTGCTTATCCATGTCTCCGGCATTGAAACGCAGGGTGGCTTTGCCGATGCGGTTCAGCTCCAGGCGGACATGAGCCGACACCAGTTCGAAGGCGTCCCCCAATGCCTTGCCGTTGCAAAAGACTTTGCACGCAAGGTTGCGGCCTGCATATTTTGACGGTGAGTCTGCCATATATTTCCCCCTTTCTTCTATTCCTTTTTTAGTGGCGGAAACAGGAGTTCCGTTCCTGCCGGTATGTTTCTGAAACTGTTCAGGTTGTTGAACCTTGCCACCTGCCGCACCAGCAGGGAATCCCCGTAAATCTTGTGGCACAGGTAAGGAAGCGTTTCCCCCTCCTTGACGGTGATAAGGCGGGACATGTCGGGCGACTGCTTGTGGAACTTCTTACGTTCCTCCTCACTGCACCGGAAGCCCGTAAAGGTCAACTCGACAGAGGCACGGAGCGGAACACCGCTGTTGCTGAACAAGGTGTATTTCACATCCATCTTCTTTATCTGGCCTTTGAACAGCAGTTCGACATATTGGATAAGGACGTAAGAGGGACGGTGTCCGTCACTGTTATATATATACAGCAACTTCTCCAACTCCTGTATCTTGTTATATACCTTGTCATTATCTCCGGTTCCCTCTATGATGCCCGTACAGTCAACGGTTATCTTGAATGAAAGGTTTTCCGGTTTGTAACGTTCGAACCGGGTATTCCCGCCTATGGCACCAAGCTGTCTGTCCTCACGATACACGATTTCTTTCCCGAACTGTAGGGTGTCTGGATCCATCAATACCGTATAGTCATCACCTATTTTGCTCCTATACTTTGCATCGGTATATGCCGTGAATTTCAATTTTTCCATCTTACCGGTTCAATGTTGTTCAACGTTCTTTCTTTCCTCTTTCTGCACGAATGCCCGCGCCGTGTTCCGAAAGTTCCTCCACCACCTTTTGCTTGAGGCGTTCGTAAGTCCTTTCAGAGATTTCTTCGGGAAGAATGACTTTTTTCTCCACTACAGTGCTAACATGTATTTCCTTTATGACTATCGGCATTATTTGCTCCTCCTTATTTCTTCGTATTTCAAGGTTATCGTTTCAATGGCTATTTTGCTTTCCGACGCATTCAGTGGAGCCATAGACCATTTTACAGGAATGACACGTGTGCAAATCCAGCTTGCAGCTATTTTATTCTTTTCATCAAGAAGAGTAACGGTCATGTTGCACGGCTTTATTTTTGCCCCATATTTGAACCGGAATGTATTCTTCACCCATGCGGTGATTTTCTCATTGATAGCTTCAAGCGCACGCCTCAGCACCAAATCGTTTACCCTGACATCTTCCGGGAGTCTTATTCCTGCCTGGTCTTTCCCGTTTTCAAACACAAGCTCCTGACCAAGGCCATCCACCTCTGCAAAAGAGGCGGATGCCTTGTTGCCCTCCCATTGAAATTCCACCTGAAAGTGAAATGCTACCGGCGGTTTCCATGTCTTGCTGTCAGGAGCCATATCTCAACGTTTTCAAGGTTATGCCGGTGTCACTCCTTCATGTGCCAACACAATCGTTTCCATAGATACACCATTACCATCGGCCTTGAAGCCTTCCACGGTGTACTTTTTCGGCCATGCGTTGGTCAGTTTCCAGCTCTGTACCGGACTTCCTGCCTCGTCCAGCAGGGCAACGGTCACGGTTCCGCGTTTGATGATGTTCATCTTCACCTGGTTGATCCAGTCCCATAGTTTCTTGTCATCCTTGAACATTGCTTTCTTCAGGGTTACATCGCCGCTCTTGCGCAAGCCCGGCATCTTCACCTTGGTAAAGCCCGGCATGTCGCCCGAGCGGTATTCAATCACGTCGAACTCGATATCGAGTCCCGATACTTCCTTGCAGGAGATTTTTCCCACATCCGTTATATCCACGCTGAAATGAAATTCAGGTACGGGCCATGTCTGAGCGCTCTGTGCAGCTCCATTTTCGTCTGCCATAATCTTTTATGTTTTAATTGTTTGTTAATGAATTCAAGATCAATACATTATTGCCGTCAGCTCTTCTGCATCTGCTGCTGGAAGGTGATTTCGATGAATTCCGCCGGACGGGTGATGGCCACCAGCACGGTGATGCGCATGATGCCGTTCAGTATGTCGTCGCCGGTCATTGTGTCGCCCAGTCCCACATGAATCTCGTAGGCCTCCTCCGGGGTGGAGCCTGCCAGTCCGCCGCGTTTCCATATGCTGCGCAGGAAGCTGTCCATCATCGACTTCATGTTCATCCAGGTGGATGCCACATTCGGCTCGAACACGTATGCCTTGGCTGCGTTCTTCAAGGACACTTCAAGGAATATCATCGTGCGGCGTACGTTCACATAACGCCAGTCCTGGGAGTTGCCGTCCAATGTACGGGCACCCCATACCTTGATACCCTCGCCGGTGAAGGAGCGGATGGCGTTGACCGCCTTGCCGTTCATCGGCATGTTAAGGTCTTCCTGGAGGGCGTTGTCGATATTCTCGGTCGGACTGTTCACGTAGTTCACGGACACGTTTGCGGGGGCTTTCCATACACCGCGCGTGTTGTCCACCATCGTGTATAGTCCTGCCATGGCCGCCGAAGGAGGAAGCAGGTTCAGCCTTTCCCTTACTTTGTTCACGATGTACTGATAACCGGGAAGATTCTGCAACAGGGCGTTGTGCAGGTTGTTCTTCATGGCGGCAAGTTCATCCCAAGTATAATCAGCCGTTTCTGCCGGAGCTGTTTCCGCCCCCGTGTCGTCCAGTTGTGCGGGTCTTACGATTTTCTTGCCCTTAGCTATTTCTGCAAAAGAATCGGCGAAGAATTTCGGGAAGCCTGATTTCGGGTCAAAGAACGCCGACAGGTCGGGAGCGGCAGCGTTGTAATCCCATGCCAGCACCGTGCCGTCTATTTCCTTGTCGGAGAGCACGGAGGTATTCAGCCACGGGTAGTAGGCGGCACCGTATGAGAGGAAGTTTGCCCCGACATTCGTGCGGAATATCTCTATTTGTTCCGACATCACCTCGTTCTCTTTTGCTTTCGGCTGCACGTCAAGGATAGCAAAACGGTTCATCATCTCGCCGCAGTGTGCCAGCACCTGGGTCTGGATGTCCTTGCACTCATCCACCGACACGGCTTCGGGGACGAGCACCATCGTGATTTCCTGCTCCTTCTTCAAGGCGGTAAGTGCCGCGACGACTTTCTCCTTGTCAATCAGGCTCTTCTGGTCATAAGTGCCTGCGGAAACGATATAGCAGGTACCGCCGCCGTTGGCGAAGAACATCACCATCTGGTAATAGAGCGAGAATGTCACTTCCGGAGCTTCCACCCGCAAGAGCTTGCTCTTGTCCGGAGAGGGGATGCCGTAGAATGTTTTCGATGCATCCTTTTCCGGATAGTCCACCACGGACAACCTGAACTCCGGAGCCGGTGCTCCGCCGAAATACTGTTGGAATTCCGTCATCGATGTAATTTTCCAGGGTTTGCCACTTAGCGAGTCCGCACCGTTCACGGCTTTTTCGGTGATGCCGATGAAAGCGGGGATGGCGGTCGGGGCTTCGACTACTGAGTTGGGAAAGGCGCTTTTCTCCACGATGTAAACACCGGGTGTCTTCATTGATGCCATGCGTTTTAGTGTTTTAATGGTTTAACAATCGGGTTATATGTAATGGATTACAATCTAAAAATAACATAACTGCCGGAGTAACTCCGGGGCTTTGCTCAGGAAAACGCCCGGCTTGGGCAGTGCCACATTGCGCAGCAACACCTGTCTGGGGCGGTTGTCTCCTTCGGTGACGGATGTCAGGCGGAGCCGGAACCCGTACTGTTTCCGCAGGGGAATCCTTTCGAGGGAAACGGTACGCAGCACTTCCCTGCCATATTCGGCCGCCGCCTCGAACGGCCCGAATGTCAGTTTGCCGCCGCATTCCTCCAGCCGGAGTTTTTCCGGAGAGAATTTTTCGCCGCCACGGGAGACGAAAAGGTATTCCCACCGGTATTCGGGGACATGGAACTGCAGACAGGCGGTCTCCGGCGTTCCCGCCTTGGCAGAGGAGAATACCTCTTCTGTCAGGCGGAGCAGTACCGTGCAGAATCCCTTTCCTATCTGCCGCTTGGCAGACTGCTCCACGATGGCGCCCGTCGCTTCCAGCGTTTCCTGCCCGACCGGAAGCTCCAGCCGATAGGCTGAGGACGGCTGGAAACCGTTCCACTGCGTATAGAGCACAAATGCAGGGTCGGCCATCACCAGTTCCAATGCCAACACATCGGAAAGGGTGTCAACGCCCGCACCTGCATCATCATACAGTATCGTCCATTCGTTCGTTCCGGTTTGGCGGAACAACAGACCGCGACGATGACACAATGCCTGTCCCGAAGGGGATATTCGGCACTGCATGGCACGGCAGATGTTCCCATCGAAATATTCGTGCTCTATGCGGATGTTGTATAACGGACGATAGGTTCCCATATATGTCTTGTTTTACGTCTTTACACTTGTTTCTCCAGCCATGCTTCCGCTGGAGATAATCTCGGAGGAGTCGATGGCCAGCCCGCGCAGCTTGCAGATTACCGACGGATAGTACTGCCCGCCCATGGTCGTCCAGATATTGTGGAGATCCATGGTGGACATCGGCACGATTTCCATCGTATAGACGTATCCGTCTACCTGGAACTTCGGCGTAGAGCGGATGAACGCCAGTGTCTCCGAGAGGACGGAGAGGGACTCCCCATAGCGTTTGCCGTCATAGACTGCCGCCAGCATGACGTGCATGTTCATCATCAGCGGTGCTCCCTTGCCGACGAATCCGCTGCCGCTGCGCTGCATATACGTCATGTCGCCCGAAGTCTCCTTTTCGAGGTTGACCAGCGAAATGACCACCTTGTTGGGGCATTCCTCTCCGGCAGAACCGATAAGCCCCACGGTGGCGAGTCCTTCGGGCTGGCGGTGCAGGCGGGAGAGGTATTCCTCCAGACGCTCGGCGTAATATGTCAGTATCTTGCGAATCATGATGCTTCAGTTTTTAGTTGTTCGGTACAAGGGTCGGCGGGGTGTTCGGGCCGTCAGTATGCCAGTGGTAGGCGGCATCCGTGCCGAGGGCGGTGTTCATAGTTTGGGTGGCGGTCTGCCATGTGTGGGTGGTGCCGTCTATTTGGTAGGCACCAGTACCTTCACCTGAATTACAATAGCCGAAACTTGCACCATCGAAACCTTCCCAATAGCAAGCTGTTGTTTCGCTGCCATGTTGCAGAAAACCGACAATGCCGCCTTTATTGTATTCATTCGATAAAGTGCCTGTAGAATAACAAGCGATGACAGTATAAAAATATGGGCACCATCCGGTTATACCACCAACAGAATATCCACCAATGATATTGCCTGAAAATGAACAACCTCTAACGAATGAAGATGTGACATATGAGCCATGCTGACC
>OLRV01000327.1_pt1 | contig 48161 bp, 50 predicted proteins | sample 1672421 | NCBI WGS metagenome assembly OLRV01 (sample SAMEA3136684, study PRJEB25190) | human gut metagenome | biome: human gut; feature: human-associated habitat; material: faeces | place: Austria | collected 2013
CCATGGGCATGGTTTATGCCATGCTGGCTATCGGACTGATTCTGCTGATTCGAGCCGTTGGTATTTTGAACTTTGCCCAGGGCGACCTCCTGATGTTTGGCGCTTACCTAACAAGTTCCCTGATTTTGGATGTCCAGGTTCCTGGATGGCTGATGGTCCCGATCGCGATGATTTGCTTCATGGTTGTCGGACTGGTCTTTATGTTCGGTGTGTATTGGCCGCTGCGGAAGGCCTCTTATCCGGCGGCGACGATTATTGCGACAATGGGCGCTTCCATCATTCTAAAGGAATCGGTTACCCTGATTTGGGGCAGTGTGCCCCGATCGCTGCCCGCCATCATCACCGATGCCGAAAGCCGCCCCGGCATCCTGCATCTGGGCGATGTGTCAATTCAGTGGCAGTATATTTTGATCGTTGTCATTGGTGTTGTAATTATTGCGGCGATCCATCTGCTCTTTGAAAAATTGTATGTGGGCAAGATGATGCAGGCTGCTTGCCAGGATGCCTATGCGGCGAACCTGATGGGCGTGCCGTCCATCCTGACCATTGCCGCCACGTACATGATTGTGACGGTGGTTGCCGGCTTCGGCGGCTACATGGTTGCCCCTATTTACATGGTGCGCAATACTCTGGGAACACTCCAGCTGCGTGCTTTTGCCGGTGTGGTCATCGGCGGTTTCGGCAGCATCAAGGGCGCCATTATCGGATCGCTGATCGTCGGCATGGTGGAGGTGTTCTCCACAATGTTCCTGTCCAGCTACCGGGATGTCACGGTATTCCTTTTGCTGCTCGTGTTCCTGCTGTTCCGCCCGCAGGGCTTGTTCGGTGAGAAAATTGGAGACAAAGCGTAGTAGGGGGTATACGATGAAAAAAAAGATAAGATGGAGCAGTTTGCTCGTGAGCCTCGTAGTGGCAGCAGTCGTTTTGATCTGCCCGACGTTTTTGAACCGGTACTCGCTGGGTGTCGTGAATACGGCACTGATCTATGGCATGGCTGGCTGGGGAATTTCCGTTCTGCTCGGTATGGGTGGACAGCTGTCCTTTGCCAGCATCTCCTTTATGGGCATCGGCGGCTATGCTGTGGCAAACTTCTGCACTGGCCGTCTGCCGTTTACGCTGCCGCCTTTGGCCGCCCTGTTTGCATCCCTGGTGGTATGCGGTATTTTTGCCTGGGTACTTGGCCTGATTCTCTTCAAGCTCAAAGGTACCTATTTTACATTTGCAACCATCGCTCTGGTGCAGGTAGCCTTTACATTCTTTAACAACTACCGCCCGCTGTTCGGTGGTCCCGATGGTATCAACGGCATTCCGACCCTTTCTGTGGGCGGTGCGGAACTATCAGGTTACAACCATTGGTTTTATTTCCTGGTAGTACTTCTGGTGGTGCTGGGCATCGTTGTGGAACGTATCCGCCGCACCCAATTGGGCCGGTCTCTGGCGTCCATCCGCGACAATGAGACTGCGGCCATGACCCTGGGCGTGGACATTTACCACACCAAAGTCATCGCTTTCGTCATTGCTGGCCTGCTCAGCGGCCTGGCCGGCGCTCTGTACGCCATGCATATCCGCTTTATCTCCGCCGATATGTTCAACTACAACAGCTCCACGCAGATCATCATCATGGCTATGCTGGGCGGCGTTAACAACACCGTGGGTATCATTATCGGCGCACTGCTGGTGGATGTGCTGCCAGAGATCTTCCGTTCGCTGCAGAATTACATGCAGCTGATCTGGGGCTTTGCAATCATTGTCCTGATGATCTTTATGCCCAGTGGCCTGGGCGGCCTCTATGAGACCATACAGTCCAAGCTTCGCAGACGGAAGAAGCTGCAGGCCCGTGCGGAACAGGAGGTGGAAGGATGAATCCGATTTTACAGCTCGATGGCATCTGCAAGAGCTTTGGTGGTGTTTCGACAGCAAAGGATGTTTCTTTCACACTTGAGCAGGGGGCTGTTTATGGACTGATTGGCCCCAACGGTGCCGGTAAAACAACCATGATGAACATGATAAGCGGTATCTATACACCGGATGCAGGCAAGATTTTCTTCGAGGGTAAGGATATTACCCAAGTGCCGGCCTACAAACGTGCCCGTATGGGGATTGGTCGAACATTCCAGACGCCGCGGTTTCTGTACCGCTCCAGTATCCGTGACAATTTGCTGGTGGGCACAGATTTGGCCAACCAGATGGGATACTGGAACTCCTTCCGGGGAAAGAAAGGCGCAGATTTTGATCAGGAACTCCAAGAGCTATTGGAAGTGGCCCGGCTGAAGCTGGACTGGGATGAGGATATTCAAGCTGTTCCCTTCGGCAAGCGGAAGCTGCTGGAAATAGTCCGCTCCATGCTGGCCCATCCGAAAGTTATGCTGGTGGACGAACCCGCAGCAGGTTTGAACAACAAGGAAATCGAGTACGCCATGGATCTTCTGAATCTGGCGGCCAAGAAGCGCAACATTGGTGTGCTGCTCATCGAACACTCCATGGACATGGTTATGGACATCTGCCGAAGAATTGTGGTGCTGTGTTTCGGAGAGGTACTGGCCTGTGGTACGCCGGCGGAGATCTCTTCCAATCCCAAGGTCATTGAAGCATATCTGGGAGGTGACCTGAATGCTGAAAATTGAGAACCTACATGCCTATTACGGCACCATTGAGGCCCTCAAGGGCATTAGCCTGGAGATTCGAACCGGCGAGATCACCTGCCTGGTCGGAAGCAACGGCGCAGGAAAGACGACGCTGCTCAAATCCATCTCCGGCGCAACCAACTGTACTGGTTCCATCCAGGATGAGGATGGCCAGGAGCTTTTGGGTCTGTCACCCCAGAAAATGGCTCACCGACATATCATCCACGTGCCGGAAGGACGCCACATCTTTCCCGGATTGACGGTCCGGGATAATCTGGAAGTCGGTACCATCAACTGGCACGGCTTCTGGGGCCGGAAACCCTACGACGCCGAACTGGAAGAGGTGTTTACGCTTTTTCCCCGTCTGAAGGAACGTGAAAAGCAGCTGGGCTGGAGCCTTTCCGGCGGCGAGCAGCAGATGCTGGCCATTGGCAGAGCCCTGATGGCCCATCCGCGAGTCCTGATGCTGGACGAACCCTCCATGGGCCTTGCGCCGGTTATTGTCAGCGAGCTTTTCGAGAAAATCCAGCAGATCAACCGGCAGGGCATGACCATCCTTCTGGTGGAGCAGAATGCCAAGCTAGCCATGAACGTTTCCCACTATACGTATGTTCTGGAGCAGGGAACCATTCCCATTTATGGTCCTTCTGCCGTTGTACGGGAGGACCCGAGAGTCATTAAGACCTACCTGGGCCGCCTTGCCATGAGCCGCAGCCCAAAAGGAGGAGCAGCTCAATCATGATTGAGTCAACCATGAAACCGCGAGACCTGGTCTGTATCGGCCGATCCGGTGTAGATCTGTATCCTTGCAGCTATGGTACCCTGGAGACTGTTCGTGAGTTCACCCGCCACGTGGGTGGCTCTCCCGCCAATACCGCTGTACAGGCGGCGAAGCTTGGCCTGGACACGGCATTTCTCGGGAAAATTTCTCAAGATGGCTTCGGCTTGTTCGTTCGACAAGATCTGGAGCGAATGGGTGTGGATGTTTCGCACCTGACGGTGGTGGACTGTCCGGAAATCCGTCAGTCCCTGGCTGTGATGGCCCAGCCGGTGCAGGGTGAAATTGAGAGCCTGTTTTATCGGACCATGCCGGCAGACCTGTGCCTGACTATGGAGGATATTAACGAGGAATTCCTGGCATCATTCCGTATGATGCTGATTTCCGGTGCATCTTTGAGCCAGAGTCCCGCTCGTGAGGCGGTGTTTCACGCCATGGTGCTGGCAAAACACCACGGTGTGATGATCGTCTTTGACCCGGATTACCGCCAGATTGGCTGGAAGTCCCTGGAGGAATGCCAGCTCTACCAGTGGTTGGCCATTCAGCAAGCAGACGTGGTCTGCGCCACCAAGGAAGAGTTTGCCATTGCGACGGCTTGTTCTGGAGCAGACAGTCTGGACGCCGCCGTCGCCATACTCCTGAATGGCGGCGCGAAGATGGTGTGCGTCAAGGATGGCGCCAACGGTTCCAATCTGTATTTGCAGGATGGAACAATAGTTCACGGTAATCCCATGCCCACGCAGCTGCTCAAGCCGCTGGGAGCAGGTGATTCCTTCCTGGGAGCATTTCTGGCAGGGTTTAGACGCGGTTTGCAGCCGCAAGAAACACTGCGGTACGCAGCCTCTGCGGCCTCTATCACCATTTCTGGAAGAAGTTGTTCAGATTCCATGCCGACGGCCACAGAATTGGATTCCTATCTTATGGCATGGAAAGAGGACCGGCTTGATCAGTGGTTTGCGCAGCGCCGGACCAGACGCTCTGAAACTCAAAACCCTGCGTAAGGGTGCGGACCAATGAGAAATGAGGTGTTATTATGCAGCCATCTATGACAGGTGTTGGCAAGACGATTCGGATGAATCGGATTTTTAAGGACGGAAAGGCCGTCATGGTAGCCGTAAATCACGGTATTTCTCTGGGGCCCATCGATGGCATCAACCATCTGGAGCAACTTTTTTCTAAAGTCTTGGCACGGAAACCCGACTCCTTGACCATCCATAAAGGAATTGCAATGCGCTTTTGTGACATGCTTCCGGCGGAGACCTCTCTGCTGCTGAAAGTAACAAACGCGAGTCTCTACTTCAGTCCGGAAGAAATGGATATCGCTACGGTTCATGAGGCGGCGCTTCTCGGCGCGGATGCTATTGCAATTGGCCTGAGTCTCTGCGGTCCTGGGGAACCCGATGAAATTCAGCGGGCGGCCAGAATGGTGCAGGCGGCAGAAGCCATCGGCATGCCGACCGTTGCGCACAGCTATCCCTGTGGCTCCTATCTGAAGGATACGGAACGATATGATATTAAGAATGTGTCCTATGCGGTCCGTGTTGCCCAGGAGCTGGGCATCGATATAATTAAGACTTACTGGACCGGCAGCGCTGATACTTTTGCCAAGGCGGTGGAGTTGGGCGCACCGGCCAAGGTTGTGATTTCTGGTGGGCCGCGCTGCGCCACGCTACGGGCCTGCTTTGAAATGACCAAGTCCGGTATGGATGCCGGTGCGGCTGGTATTACTTACGGTCGTAATATTTGGCAGCACCCCTATCCTGATGCTGTTGTTGCCGGTCTGCAGGAGATCGTTCACAACGGCGCTACGGTAGATCAGGCTATGGAAGCAGCGGAAACGCTCAGTGGATGCCACTTGGAATAGAAGCGGAACGATATGGGGATGGTGTATACTCCCTGTAGGCGGTTTTGAACGTAAAAGGAAAAGAAAACCCTGGAGCCATTAGGCGTGACCTCACAAGGGTATCTTCAAAAATTAAGGGAAGGCAGGTATTGCGGCAGCAATACCTGCCTCTCTTATGCGCTTTTTACGGTATTTAGGGCATCAACCACACCAATATCGGTATAGTGAATCTCCACGGTCTGTCTGGCATGCTTGGACCATTTCACATCCTTCTCATGCACCACGACCTTCTCAATGAACAATCGCAGCAGTTCCGACGTCAGTTCCGAGATGCCCGTGTACCGTTTTGCTTTGGCAATGAAGTTGTCGGTACCGGAAACCGTCGCTTTCAGTTTTTCAACTGTCTGCTCTTTCTGCGGGATGGAGACTTTCAACAGCATGAGCAATTTCGAGCAGGCGAAGGCTCGTATCCACAGAGCCGGGCAGAAAGAAAACTGCCACTACATTTACCTCGTTTGCCGGGGAACGGTCGACCGCAAGGTCTTATACGCTCTCCGTCAGAAAATGAACCTCGCAAAAATGCTCGTGGACGATTACCGCAAAGGCAGGAATCCCTTTAAGAACTGACCTTTCACGGAGGGGGTTGAATTCCTCGGTAGTAAGTGAAAGGAGGTAGTCACCGAGGGAGAACACACAAATCTTTGAAATGGCTGACAGGCTCAAGACTCTGCAGGAACAGAAGAAAGACCTCGAAGCGCAGACCAAGGCTCTGGGCGCGGAGATCGCCGAACTGGACGAGCAGCTTTCCGACGCCATGACAGAAGCCGAACTTGACCGCTTCTCCCGTAACGGCAGCACGTTCTACTTGAAGAGCAGACTGTTTGCGTCTCCGGCATCCGACCGCAAGGACGAGATGATGCAGGCTCTGAAGGATAACGGATACGGCAGCCTGGTCGTGGAGACGGTCAACGCAAACACACTCGCATCCTTCATCAAAGAGCAGCGGGAAGCCACGGGCGAAGACGTCCCGGCGTGGCTCGGCGATACCGTAAGCACTTACGAAAAAGTGTCGGTCGGCATCCGAAAGTCGTAGGAACACGGATTCGCTGCACCAACGCAAAATCTACAACTTATTTCATTTCATAGGAAGACATAGATCATGTCAGATAAGAAGAACACTGAGATCGCAGTGAACGAGGGTTTCGCTGCACTTGCGAACAGAGACGTACTGAACGAGGCGATGGCGGACGATTCGCCATGATCGGAGTGGAATCCAGACCGATGAAGGATGCGTCCACGATCCCCAATTCATACAGCTGCCGCACCAGGTCGGCCATGATCGACTTCAACGCACCGTTGTTCAGTTGCCGCAGGCAGCGGTCATACGTCCAGTAGGACGGCAGCGGCTCCATGATATTGAACCCGCAGTAATGGGCAATGAGGCGGTTGTTGTCCAGATAATCCATCAGATCTGTGATCTGCGTGAAACCTTCGCATTTCATAACGATAAAAGCACAGACCATAGCTTCCTTCGGAAAGCCCCGCCGCCCGGTTGCCGCCCTGGGCAGCGTGAAGTCCAAGCTGCTGAAAAGCTTGTCGTAGAACATGGCGGCGCTTTGGGATGTAAACAGCGTCACATCCTGGATGATTTCTTGTCGGTAGATAGCGGCCAGCCCCTTTCTGGTTGGTTTTCCCTCAAGTCAATTTTACCCCAAAGAGGCTCCGCTTTCTATACCATATGAGTGATTTTCGGTTTTAGCCATGGCCGGGAACCATTGCAATTACTACTCTTTTGGAGTTTTGCTCATGGCTGTGCTATATATTTGATAGGAGGTGAGCAACAAAAAAGAATACCAGTAAAACCGGAGCAGCGCGAAAAAATATGCAGATCATTTCAGTTGCAATCCTATAATCGAAAGGAAGGAAATATCCAGATGAAAAGATATATATACATCAGCTTGACTTTAGCACTATTATTAAGCCTATCACTTTCAACGGCAGTAATAGCAGATAGCATATCCTCATTATGCTCGACCCAAGAATGTTCAGATTACCTGAAGAATGTTGGATTGCTGGGGTTCCATCGTTTTGATATAATGCCAAAAGGGCCCATAGGTTTGCAAACATACGGAAGGAGCATTTCAAATGACGAAAGAACATTTTTGTATTTTGCCCGATTCTCTGAATAAAATGGACAACACTGAAGTAAGGGAGCATTTTTTGCTGGAGGATTTATTCCAACCGGGAAAGTGCGTTTCTCATTATGTGCAGGAGGATCGTCTCCTGATCTTCGGTCTCATGCCCGCTGCAAATGAAGCGATGACTTTTGAATCCGCCTGGTTCCAAAGCAGCGCCGCTATGCTGGAACGCCGTGAAATGGGCATTGTCAATCTTGGAGAACAGGTGGAAGTAACCGTAGATGGTAAAGCTTGGACGTTGGAACATATCACATTGGCGCAGACGCGGGGCATGACTGAGCTGTATGAATATGTCGAGCGAAATCTGAGGATGATCTATAAGTACATAGAGCCGGATATGACGATCAATACAATCAATTCGACTCGGCAGGATGTTGGGACAGCTCCGGACTGGCGTATCTATTTCAGTACATATTTGTATATGGCTTTGCAAACCGGAGACAAAGAATTCCGCTGGATCGCAGATCGGATGCTGGAACAATCGGAAAGTCAATCTTCCATTGAGGAGCAATGTCCAATTTATCCGCCGCTTCCGTATTTTGAATTCATGCCATTTTGGTTGCTTGATGAAAAATTGAAAAATACATGGACAACGCAGGAAACGCAGAAGCCCTATTTTGATTATGACAAGTTTTTTGAAAATAGTGGGATTGTCCGTGCTCGGCAAGGCCATTTCAGTTTGACTTTACTGGAAAATCGGCCCGTTTTTGCAAAGCTGCAATATGATACGCATACGGCCTATCTGCGAATGGCAGGTACTTTTTACGCACAGGGACAATTTGTCGCAGAGAGTATCGAGAGAACGGAAAACGGTTATAGAATGACCTATCGGCGGCGTTGGGGATACAAGGGGCTGCTTCCGGAAAAACAGGGTACAGCAGATTGGCGCAAAATGGATCACAGTAAACGGCCGGATGTAATGATGCAGGATTTTGTGTTCCATGTTGATGTGACGATCGAAGAACAGGGAGCTGCTTTCCATGTTACAACGGAAGGCGTAGAGAACGTATTGACCAAGTTTGAAATTTTGCTCCAGCCTGGCGGATTGTTTGCAACTGGCGATATGCAAATGCACACGCACGCAGGTGATTATGTGTATCAAAAGTGCGATGAAACGACATATGCTTATCTGGACCATACGAAGCTGGTGATCGGCGGAGGATGCTGGAAAAACAGCTATGGCGAGCATATGCGGGGCAGTCTTCCGGTTGACCAAACATCGTTCTTTGTTGCGATGACATCGCAAACGCCGATGGACGAGACATTTACGCTTCGCTTTGAACTGTAAAGGAAGAGAAAAAGGAGATAAAAGGATGCTGACGCATGCAGAAATTCACAAGAAGATTGACTTGATTATTCAGGGAATCACTTCAAGGGAGAATCAAGCCGTATTTACCAGCCGCGGAAAACGACACTACATGGATAATTGGGATTGGTTCCAAGGGGTTGCGTTATTCGGCTTGTATGAATACTATCGAGATTCCGGCGAACAGGACGTGCTGAATTATTTGTTGGACTGGTTTGACAGCCATATAGCTGAAGGCGGCATTCCTAAGAATGTGAATAGCATGTCTCCGTTCCTGACGCTTTCTTATCTGTATGAAATCACAGGAAAAGCCCAGTATCTGGAAATGTGCAAAGAATGGGCAGATTACGCAATGGTTGAACTTCCGCGCACTGAAGAAGGCGGTTTTCAGCATGTGACGATTGATTCGGATAATTACATGCAGCTTTGGGATGATACGCTTTATGTACTGGCTCTTTATATGGGAAGAATGGGCATGCTTCTCAATAGAGAAGACTATATTCAGGAAAGCGTTCGCCAATTCCTTGTCCATTTGAAATATCTGACAGATACATCCACAGGCTTGTTCTTCCATGGATTTAATTTTGTGGGCCGTCATCATTATGCAGGGGCGCTTTGGGGAAGAGGAAATGCCTGGTATACGGCTGGACTTGTGGATTATTTGGATATGGTAACGCTTTCCGATGGCGTAAAGATGTTTTTAATCGGCTCTCTGGAAACGCAGATTAAGGCGTTGCAGAAGTTCCAGGATGAAAGCGGTATGTGGCATACGCTCATCAACGATCCGACGTCGTATCTGGAAGCGTCTGCGACGGCAGGATTCTCATATGGCATTCTTAAAGCTGTGCGTAAAGGATATCTTTCGGAAGAATATCTTCCTTGCGCATGGAAGGGCGTTCACGCGATCTGCGAACGAATCGATGCGGCGGGCATTTTACATGATGTTTCGGCAGGAACCTGCCTGCGCGACAGCTTGGATTATTATCGAAATATTCCAATTAACGCGCAGCCATATGGCCAGTCGATGGCTCTGCTCCTGCTGATGGAGACGCTGAATTGGGAACATATCGGTTGAGGAAAGCGAGAATGGAAAAGGAATTGATGATTCAGTTCTTTCATGAAAGAACCTATTGTCCGCAGCCGTTGGAGGAGTTTGAACGGGAAGCTGAACGTGCAGCAAAACTGGGTGCCCACTATGTGTACATTGGCGAAATTCCAAAGGATCATCAGGACTGGGATGAACATCCGGGAGATCCATATCCGAATTGGGGAATGCTGCTGACAAGCCTGTTTAAGATTGTCGTCCCGGATAAGCTGAAGGATGTGCTGAATACGGAGCGGGCGGAAAAGAATTTTAAGCTGCTTCGGCGGAGAGCGGAGATTTTGAAAAAATATCATCTTCGTGCTGCATTGACACTCAGCGAACCTTTTTATCTGCCTGAAAGGGTATATCGAGAGCATCCGGCGTGGCGTGGGCCGAGATGCGATCATCCCCGGAGATCTAAAGAAATGTATTTTTCGCCCTGCATTGATGAACCAGAGGTATTGGCCCTCTATGCAGAGGCTATGGATCGACTTTGCAGAGAAATCGATATTGGGTATTTGCAGCTCATTACAAATGACAGCGGCGCAGGAGTTTGCTGGTCTTCCGGACTTTATAATGGCCCCAATGGCCCGCAGGCTTGTCGCCATATTCCGCTTGAAAAACGCCTGTTAACATTTATGAAGGTCTTCCAAGATGCGGCTCGAAAAAACGGAAGGGAAATGATTACGGATATTACGAGCCATATTATTGGATTTAAGGCAGCTGATTCGGCTATGGACGGCGTTTGGAAACAGTTGGAGCCGGGACAGATTGTGAATCGGCGGGATTGTCATGGTGAAGTCCCGATTGAGCATGTTTCCTTTGGTTTATATGAGCATTTTCGTCCTTTGAGGCGGATTCCGGTCCCGCTGGATTTTTTGAATCTCCTGGATTCTGCGATGCAGGCGCCTGGTTATGCGGTGGATATTCATATACGGGAATGTGAATTTGACGAATACGATCGCATAATAGCGGCTTATGCAGAGCGGCAACCCCAAAACAGCGCGGAAAAGATGATACTGTTGCTGAAAGTAGCAGGTGAGATTGCCGGAGAAAAAAATGCGGGACAACTGCTTGAAGCATGGGTCGAAATCGATCACGCTTTTCAAGAACTAAGGGAAATTTGGCTCGATAATTTTGTAATGATGCCGCTTGTCAGTCAAAGGCTGATCAATCGCCCGTTTGTGCCAAAGCCGGAACGGCTCACGGAAGAAGAAATGGCGTATTATCGTCCTTTCATTTTTCAGGCAACGAATGAAAAACAGGCGCAGGATCTGATGAACATTCAGGGAATGGATTTTATTCGTGGCTTTTCGGGCACGAGAATGGCGGTTCTTTCGATGCGGGAGGCTGAAAAACATCTGAAAAACGCTTTAACGTATATCGACAGTATGGATGATATCAAGTTTGACGAACTGGCGCGCCGGGTGAAGGTGATGCTGTGTTTGGTTGAAACCATGATACATGCCTGCCGCTATCAGGAAATTTTAGATCGCCCCCGTGAAGACGAACAACCGGCCTATCAAACGCGCTGGCCGGTTGAAGGAGACGAGCGAATGATTCAGTTGGGGGAAATCGCACGAGCCGAAATTGATAACTGCTATCGGTTATACGATTTGATTTCCGGATACGAACAAGAGCTCTTTGCACTGACGGACGATCCGAAAAACGAAGATATTTTTATGATGACGACATATTTGCCCAAACAGCTGCTTCGTAAGGCGGAAATTATGATCAATCATATGCGCGACGCAGATGATATTTACGAAACGAATAATAAGTAACGGAGGAGATGGTGATGACGAACAACATCGGTTTGCCGGAAGACATTTGCGCGCATCTGGGTGACGAATATGATCGTTATATGGGAGCAATCATACCGCCGCTATTTCAAAATACGCTTTTTACAAGAAAAACAATGGATCATGGCTATCGTTACAGTCGGATCGCAAATCCAACGACAGATATTCTGGAAGAAAAACTTGCAGCATTGGAACATGCGGAAGTTGCACGCGTGTTTGCTTCGGGCATGGGTGCCATTTCGGCAACACTGGTTTCATTGCTGCGGGCCGGAGATCATGCCATTGTTTTAAAATGCTGTTATAATCCGGTTTGCCGCTTATTTATGGAAGCGCTGGGGCGTTATGGTGTTACGGTGACGTTTGTTGAATATTGCTCGACAGAGGAACTCTCCGAAGTGCTTCGGCCGGAAACACGCGTCATTTATTTTGAAACGCCCGCATCCAATATTTTTCGAGTTGTAGATATTCGGGCCGTTACGGCGTTCGCACAAGTACATGGGTTGGTGACGGTGATGGATAACACCTGTGCCACACCATTGTATCAAAACCCGATTGATTTAGGAGTTGACTTTGTTGTTCATTCCGCGACGAAGTATTTGGGCGGACACAGCGACTTGACAGCAGGCGTTGTAATGGGACGCAAAGAACCATTGGAAGCTATGATGGAGGGTGAGCGAGGACTGTTTGGCGCAGCGATCGATCCTTTTGCAGCTTGGCTTTTGATTCGGAGTTTGCGCACATTTGAGATTCGGATGAAACGACACAGCGAAAATGCCATGGCGGTCGCAGAGTTTTTGAAAAAAAGCGATCGGGTAAAGAAGTTGTTTTATCCGGGACTTGAAAGCGATGAAGGACATGCGCTTGCGGCGACACAGATGAAAGGTTTTTCCGGAACAATGAGCTTTGTTTTGGATGTCAATGAGGAACGCGCGATGCGTTTTGTGAAAAAACTCCCGATTTTTCAGGAGGGGCCGAGCTGGGGCGGGTTTGAAAGCATCGTGAATACCCCCGGCATTTACGCGAATCCAACAGTTCGAGAGTTTGAGTGCATTCCGGAGGGATTGATTCGGATTTCTGTGGGGCTTGAAAGTCAGGAAAGCCTGCTTGATGCGCTGGATCAAGGGCTGAAGGCTTTGTAAAATGGAAGGAGGAACATTATGCTGTCTCCTGAGTGGAAAGATCGAGTAGATCATTGGATTTATAAATTATCTGAGGAATTCTATGAACCCAAGGGTATTCTGAATTTTGAAGGCTACACGACCTACGAGATGCTTACGGAACAGGAAGCAGAAACAGGGCCGTTCATGACTATGCCGGAGGGAACAAAGTGGGGCCGAATGTGGGAATATGGCTGGTTCAGAACGGATATGGTGGCGGATGAAAGCGTTTCGGGTGAAATGCTCGTCATGGATATTCGAACAGGCGGAGAGGCGACGCTGTTTGTGAATGGGCAAGAATTCGGTACGCATAGAGCGGAATGGGTCAAAGAGCCGCATCACTATATCTGTGATCAGATTTTGACGCGCAAGGCAATGCTAGGTGAAAAATTCCATATTTTATTGGAAGCTTATGGCGGGCATGATTTTCCAGAGAGTCCGTTTGGCAGATGCGCAACAGGTCCAGTTCGAGAAGGCGACTACGAAGCGCAGGATGAGAACGCTCCGCGTCAGTGCATTGGCCAAAGCACATAGGGAATCTGGCATGAAGAGGCCTATCAGCTTTGGCTGGATGTTTGCATGCTGCGTGATCTGCTCGAAGTAACGGACGAAACATCCCTTTGGGCTGCGAAAATAGAGGAAGCATTGGAGCACTTTACACTGATCGTGGATTTTGAACAGCCGAGAGCGGATAGACTCCGAAGTTATGTATGCGCCAGAGAAAGCGTTCATCCCGTGCTGGAAGCGCATAATGGAACCTTTGCACCAGAGTTTTACGCAGTCGGCAATGCCCATTTGGATATCTGCTGGCTGTGGCCTTATCGGGAAACACAGCGCAAGGTGGCGCGAACATTTGCCCAGCAGGTTCGACTGATGGACTTGTATCCCGAATATAAGTTTATTCAGAGTCAGCCGCAAAGCTATTTGATTTGCAAACAGCTTTATCCGAAGCTCTATGCCAAGATTAAAGAGAAAGTGAAGACTGGCCAGTGGATTGCGGATGGCAGTATGTGGGTGGAACCGGATACCAATATGGCTTCCGGCGAAGCGTTGATTCGCCAGATTGTGCATGGCAAGCGGTTCTATAAGGAGGAGTTTAATGTTGACTGCCAGCTCCTCTGGCTGCCGGATACCTTCGGATACAGTGCGGTTCTGCCGCAGATTCTCAAGGGATGCGGTGTGAAATACCTGACTACGCAGAAGATATTCTGGACATACAACGGTTCGGAGCCGTTCCCATATCATTACTTTACCTGGCAGGGTATGGATGGAAGCGAAATTGTCTCCTTCCTTCATATGGATTATACCTCCAGAACAGACGCGGCAACGGTGGTTAAACGATGGAAGGATCGCGTACAGAAACGCGATATTACGAAATTCCTGCTGCCGTTTGGATATGGCGATGGCGGCGGCGGGCCGACGCGCGATCATATTGAAAACGTCCTGCGCGAAAAGGATTTGGAGGGCGTGCCTAAAGTGCGGATGGAAAGTCCGCAGACATTCTTTGAAGATTGCGCACAGGACGGAGCGCCGAAGAATCGTTACGTCGGCGAACTGTATTTCCAATGTCATCGGGGAACATATACGACCCAGGCGGCCATTAAACGCGGCAACCGAAAGAGTGAGTTGGCCTTGCGCGAGGCGGAAATCTGGAGCGTTGCGGCGCAGGATAAACTCCCGTATCCAATGAAAGAACTTGACCGTTGTTGGAAAGATGTACTGTTTAATCAGTTCCATGATATTTTGCCGGGAAGCAGCATTGCACGTGTGTATGAGGAAGCCAATAAGCTGTATAGCGACGTTCTGAATCATGCCGGGCAGATTGTACGTTGTGCGCAGGAGGTGCTGACGCAGGGCGATGGGTGGTCGTATTTTAACAGCCTGTCTTGGACACGCAGGGCGCTTGTTCAAACAGAAGAAGGGTATGGTTTCGCAGTCATTCCGCCGATGGGCGCGACTTCTACCGTAGATAAGACCGAGCCGGAACGGCCCGTATATATGCGGATGGAAGACGAAGAACTCATAATGGGCAATGGACTGATCGAAATTCGATTGAATAATCGGGGAGAAATGGTTGATTGCCGCGATGAACAGGGATGCAGGAGGATTGGAGAACGGGCTAATGTGCTTTGCATGTATAAAGATGTACCGCGCAAGTTTGATGCGTGGGACATCGATAGCATGTATCCGCTTTCTCCTGTGGAACTTAGTGAAGAAAGCACGATTGAACCGATTGAAAATACGCCATGGCATTGTTCGGCTCGCGTGACACGGCGCATTGGTCATTCCGATTGGGTGCAGATAATTTCGATGACGGCCGGAAAAAGGCAGATAGATTTTGATACAGAGGTTTCGTGGCACGAAACCCATCGCTTGCTGAAAGTGGCGTTCCAGACAGGAATTCAGACGGATGAGGCGATCAATGAAATTCAATTCGGCTATGTCCGACGGCCTACACATCAAAGTCGCCGATATGACGCGGATCGTTTTGAAGTGTGCAACCATCGTTACACGGCGCTCTGCGATGAAGGGCGCGGCGCGGCGGTTCTTAATGAAAGCAAATACGGCGTCAGCCAAATGGGAGATACGATTGCGCTCACACTTCTACGTGCTGCAAAGAGTCCCGATTTCCATGCTGATCAGGGAAAACACCATTTTGCATACAGCTATTATATTTGGAACGGCTCATTTGTCGATAGCGATGTTGTGCGAGCGGGCTATGAATTAAATGTGCCGGTGACAAGGACGAAGGGGTACGCAGATTTTTCGCTGTTGTCCATTGATAAGCCCAATGTGGTAATTGAAACCGTAAAAGCAGCGGAAGATGGGAGCGGCGATACAATCGTTCGACTTTATGAAAGCAAGCATGCGTCCTGCACTGCGGAGTTGACGCTGAATATGCCGGTAAGGCACGTTTATGCCTGCAATATGCTGGAGCGGGAACTCGACGAAATAGCGTGCGAAGAGGGAAAAGTAAAACTGAATCTGCATGGATTTGAGATTAAGACATTACGCTTAAAAAAGTAAGGACATCATTTTCGTGATAAAACAGAACAAATTGATTCTCAAATAGAATTGCGGTATACTGGAACGAGAAACGGAAAGAAGGAAGCATATATGAGCCTTCATCATATCAACGCAAAAGATGTGTTTAAAGAAAAGAATGAAGCGCACTATCGTTTTCACGAGCATATTGACCCGGATCAGTATCCGCAAGTCCATGATTTTTATGAGCTGGTGCTTGTCATGTCAGGGCGATTGGAATTGTTGGTAGGCGATGCTTCACGGATGCTATCTGTCGGCGCTCTGATTCTGATTCGCCCAGGAGATATCCATACAAAGAAGGATATGGGAAATGCTAAACATGTAAATCTCGCATTTCCATCGGAAGTGCTGGAAGGATTGTTCTGTTATTTAGATCAGGAAGATGAATTGAAATTATTGAAAAAAGAAAAATGCGCGCCCAGTGTTCAGCTTTCGCCGGACGAGTCCATGATGCTTCAAACAAAAATGAGACAGCTGGCGCTTTTGCCGAGTGACTATCCAAGACGTATCAATGCAACATTACGAGGGCTGTTGGCTGAATGCATGATTAACTGGTTTATTCCTTTGATGCGTCCCAATGAGCAGAGCGGATATCCCAAATGGCTTAGAGAGCTGATAGGAAAATTGGATGATCCAGCTAATCTGGCGCAGGGTATGGATTTTCTTATAAAAAGCAGCGGTTTAACGCCGGAACATCTATGCAGAAGCTTTCAAAAATACCTATCGATGACACCGAATACATACCTTCGAATCAAAAGATTGAATTACGCGGCCAATCTGCTTAGACATTCGGATCATAGTATCCTGGATATTGCGTATGAAGCTGGATTCCGAAGCGAGAGCGCGTTCTATCACAATTTTACTGAAGAATATGGCATGTCACCTGGAAAGTACAGAAATATAAGCAATAATGGCGTATAAAAGAAAAATGATGAGTAGAGAATGAAGCATTTTTTTCACTTATGGGTCAGTCTCTAAATGTATGCACAGTTATATAAAGCTCGCGCAAAGACAAGCTGTACGAGTTTTTATCAACAACAGAATTTGCACTGAGCGAGTATGAATCTCGTTCAGTGCTTTTTTGATGCTCAAAAGAGATCGACATTGCCGCGATCCGCCGCCTTTCTGTTTTGCAATTTTTCGCATGACAGAAAGGAACAAGCAATGTTTGATAAGAAAAACGATGTCGCTCGTAACAAGAAACGGGCAGATGCGATTGTTTATGCGGGTGCGGCAGACGAGGTTGTTCTGACTCAAAGCGATTTTGAAAGCGAAGAAGAGTTTCGACGCTGGAAAGCATGGTCGGACGCAGATTACAAGCAGATGGAAAAAGCAATGCGCAGGGATTATGACCATGTAATTTATGGGTTGGATGGAAAGGAATTTTCCGCGCAGGAAGAAGATAAACAAAAAGATATATTTGTGGATGAGATGACGATTAGAGCCATTCTGACAGAGCGGCAATTTAAGAGATTAACGCTGTATGTGATTCGAGGGATGACAGTTGAACAAATTGCAGAACAGGAAGGTGTAGCCCATCAGAATGTTTCCAAGTCAATCAGACAGGCTAAAAAGAAAATTAAATTTTTCTTTGAAAAACAGGGTGCAAAAGTGCCGTTTTAAGCGTGATAGGTGAAGGGCTTAATTAGGAAGCACTTTTGTACCTTGACAACGGCATACCGCAACTCAAGTACGAAACCCATGCAGGAGCGATAAAGCGGGCAGCGCGACGATGGCATAGCCGGAGCGATTCATGCGGCTTGAATCCGATTTGGCAAATCGGACGCAACGATGGCATGGGGGGATCATGATACTTCTTCACAGCCCCTCGATGACTGGAGGGGAGTTTCTGCTGCGCGCGCCAAATGGCGCAGTGGAGCTATGACGCTTTGCCGAAAGCGGCTTGGGGTGCGTTCAAAGTGAAACAAGGGTAACAAAAAAGACAGGGCAGTTCTCGAAAGTTGGGAACTGCCCTTATTTATAAGATTATAAAAATATAATGAATTTCAATTTTGCGAAAAAGATATGAACATGCTATGATGAGCGCGAAACAAGACTTTTCCCATGAAACGGAAAGGGATTGTGGTTCGGCGAAGGGATGACTTCGTGTTATATGGGGATGAAAGACTGCGAGTGAGGATGCACAGAGGTGAAGAAAACACTTAAAAGAAATCCTTTTGATCTTTGATAAGTGCATAATCGCAATCTCAAGTACGAAACCCATGCAAGAGCGGCAGGGCAGCAGCGCGACGATGGCATAGCCGGAGCGATTCATGCAGTCTGAACCCAATTTGGCAAGTTGGACGCGACGACGGCATGGGGGATCATGATACTTCCTCACGGCCTCTCGAAGATTTGAGGGGAGCTGCAAAGCTATGACGCCTTGCCCAAGGCGGCTTGAGATGCGTGGAAACATAAACAGATGTTGTCTTTGAAGGGCGAACGATAAAATGATAGATGGAGGTTAAATCAAATGGAACTGAATATTAGAAATGACAGTGATCGGATTCAAAACGTCCCGATTCAGTGCAAAATGACACTGACGATTCGCGAAGCGGCAGAATACAGCAACATCGGCATCAACAAAATCGACTCCTTGCTGAAAATGCCAAATTGCCCGTTCGTTTTGTACATTGGAACGCGGAAACTGGTCAAGAGAGTGGAATTTGAACAGTATATTCGCGGAAAATTCGCGATTTGAGGTAGAAATCGCAAGGAAAATCGGGGCGTACCTTGAGAAAAGGGTAGGGTTGTGTTATAATCAGTAACCGTGTTGGGCTCTTTTCTTATAGGTATAAGAAAGGAACTTGAACGATGGGTAGAGACTTGAAAGGCAGAAAGTGCGGAAAAGGGATCAGCCAAAGAAAAGACAAAAAGTATACGGCACGTTTTTGCGCGAAGAATGGAAAGCGCCGAGAAAAGCACTTCGACACGCTGCCTGAAGCGAGAAACTGGCTTGCGGATGCCCAATATGCGGATCGTCATAATGGCTTGCCGACATGTTCAACGATAACGGTGGACGCATGGTTTCAATTCTGGATGGAAAATCTGATTCGAGATTTAGCACCTAATACCATCCGAAATTACCGTGACAGGTATGTGCATAACATTAAACCTGTTCTTGGAAATATGATGTTATGCGATGTGAAGCCGATGCACTGTAAGGCTGTATTTAACAGCATGGAAGCGCATTATGCAGGCTCGACTATCCGTCAGACGTACATCACAATCGGAACGATGTTTAAGGCCGCATTGATCAACGACATGATTATCAAGCATCCGTTGGAAGGCGTAAAGGTGAATAAGCCGCTTCGCGCGCCAGATGATATTCATTTCCTGACGATTGACGAGCAGACGAAGTTTCTGGAAGTTGCTCAGCGTTCCCACAACTATCGGCAATATGTTTTGCTACTGGAAACGGGATTGCGCACTGCGGAGATGATTGGGCTGACGTGGGATTCGATTGATTGGAAGCGGCGCAGACTGACCATCAGTAAGACGCTGGAATATCGTCATGAGAACGGTGTCTGGCGAGCTGGACCGCCAAAGACAAAAGCCAGTTATCGGACGATTCCTCTGACTGACCGGGCGTATGACGTTCTGGAAGCATGCTATGCCGAGCGAGAAATCCGAAAGGAAGCGCCGTTGCTTGAAATGGTGCTGCCGTATATGGATCGACGCAGTGGAGTGCAGAAGAATCTCATCATGCGTGATCTGGTGTTCGTCAACTGGCGCACGGGTGAACCTGCCAAGAACAGTTCCTACGACACGCATTTGTATAAGCTGTGCGATGAAGCGGGCATTGAACGATTCTGTATGCACGCTCTGCGGCATACCTACGCGACGCGAGCGATTGAAAGAGGGATGCAGCCAAAGGTGCTGCAAAAACTGTTGGGTCATGCCAGCATCAAAACAACAATGGATCGGTATGTTCATGTCACAGACGATTCGTTGGTCGATGCCGTGGCGCAGTTTCAGGCGCTGGGAAACTAGAAAGCCGGAATTGGTGCCAAATTGGTGCGGAATAGCATAGAGAACACTTGAAAAAGTGAGTAAATAAAGGAGTTGTAAACATATATGAAATTGGGCGTTGTCGGTCTGCCGAACGTCGGCAAATCCACTCTGTTTAACGCAATCACCAAGGCGGGCGCGGAAGCGGCGAATTACCCGTTCTGCACCATCGAGCCGAACACCGGCGTCGTCGCCGTGCCGGATGAGCGGCTGGATGAGCTTTCCGCCATGTATCACCCGAAGAAGACGACCCCGGCCGTCATCGAGTTCGTCGATATCGCCGGTCTGGTCAAGGGCGCGAGCCACGGCGAGGGCTTGGGCAACAAGTTCCTCTCCCACATCCGCGAGTGCGAGGCAATTGTGCACGTCGTTCGCTGCTTTGAGGATCCGGATATCATCCGCCACGCGGACAGCCTGAACCCGCAGCACGACATCGAGACGATCAACCTCGAATTGATCGCCGCCGACCGCGAGACGGTCGCCAAGCGCGCCGAGCGCGCGGCGAAGATGCTCAAGAGCGGCGAAAAGCGCTTTGCCGATGAGGCCGCGCTGGGCGAAAAGCTGCTGGCGCATCTGGATAATCTCCAGCCCGCGCGCACCTGCCCAATGACGGACAAGGAGCGCGAGATTGCCCGCGAGTGGTTCCTGCTGACCACCAAGCCGGTGATCTACGCCTGCAACATCAAGGAAGACGACCTCGGCAAGGACGAGGACAGTCTCCCCGGCGTGGCGGATGTGAAGGCCATCGCCGCAGGCGAGAACGCCAAGGTGCTGGTCATCTCCGCGAAGATCGAAGAGGACATCGCGCAGATGGATGACGAGGAAAGGGACATGTTCCTCGAGGAAATGGGCATCGGCAAGAGCGGTCTGGATCGCCTGATCGCCGAATGTTATGATCTGCTCGGGCTGATTTCCTTCCTGACCGCCGGCCCGGACGAGTGCCGCGCGTGGACGATTCGCAAGGGCACGAAAGCGCCGCAGGCCGCCGGCAAGATCCACAGCGACTTTGAGCGCGGCTTCATCCGCGCGGAGATCGTTTCCTTTGATGATTTGAAGGCGAACGGCTCCATGACCGCCTGCAAGGAAAAGGGCCTTGTCCGCAGCGAGGGCAAGGATTATGTGATGCAGGACGGCGACGTGACGCTCTTCCGCTTCAACGTTTAAGCGGGGGAGACGTTGGGGCATTGCTCCCCAAACCTCGGTCGGGAACGGCGTTTCCGACGCCTTCCGAATCTGTATCGCTGTGCGATGCGGGGACGATTATAAATGAAAAGACGCGGCTTGAAGAAAAAGCCGCGCCTTTTTATTTAGCCTGTACCGCGCAGCGATACAGAAGCGGGAAGTGCAGGAACCTCAGGCTCCTGCCAGGGTTCGGGACAGCGTCCCGACGTCCCTTTCGTTACTTGCAGCCGCACTCGTAGGAGCCGCACATGCTCTCGTCGCTCTTGCCGGAATGGCAGTTGCAGTTTGCGCAGACGTTGATGCTGCGCAGTTCGCAGCGGTTCTGCGCGTTGTGGTGGCGGCAGGAAGAAACGGAACAGTTGATCGTCTGGTTTTCCATGATGCAATCCCTCCATGTTGGTTTGTGAGCCAATCGCTCGCGGCTTAGTATGGCGGAAAACCGTCTTAATATGCGCAGAAAACGCTTGTCAAAATGATCTGGACGTGTTATAATCTTGTCTAGTACAAATGTACTAAAAAATAAAAGGAGCGAGATACAATGAAAAAGATGATGTTTGCGTTGGTTTTGGCGCTGGCTGTGAGCATGTGCGGCGCGGCGCTGGCCGAGCAGGGGGTGGCGTATGGCGTGTATAATCAGAGCGGCGAGCAGCCGGACAGCCTCATTCGCGTGACGATGAATTGCAGCGGCGAGCGCGTGACCGACGTGCAGATTGACGAAAAACTGATTCCGTATTCCGCCAGCGGCGCGGAGGGCTGGGCTGAACTGGATGAAGAGACGGCGGCCAAGCTGGGCGACGCAGTGCTGACTGTGGGCGAAAAGAAATATCCGGCTTCTTTTGAACTGGGCGGCGTGGCGTTTGTCGGCACGGCAGGGGAAAATGGCGTTGTATATACCGGCGAGGTGAACGGTGAAAGCGTTGAACTGATGGCGTATGTCTGCACGGACGAAGGCGGCGCGTGGTATTATGAAAGCAACCCGGCGACGCTGCTGAACGCGCAGGGCGAAGCTGTGGCGGAAATCGAAATCGGCACGAAAGCGTCCATTGAGCATGGCGTGGCGTTCTGGCCGAGCGAGATTAAGTTTCCGGGCAACATTGAGCGGATTGAGGCTTATCTGTCTGAAAACGGCGTAAATTATACCGAGGATCAGATTGTTAAAGGCGAAGACGGCGTTTGGAACGTCGCGGACGTGACCACCGGCGCGACGCTGGCTGGTACGAAGAATTATCTGCTTATTGCGCAGCGCGCTTATGAAAACGCGCAGGGCAAGTAAAAATACAAATCAAAACGCTATCCGTTGTCTCGATCCAAGCGAGCGCGGATAGCGTTTTTTTAGGATTCACGGATTTGACGGTAGGCAATTCGTCCCTTTTCGGATAGATAAGGATAGAGCACAAGCCAATGCCCGTGCAGAAACTCAGCCTTGCTCATGCCGGATGAATCAGAATTGCGAAGGGTTTGGTCCAGCCACGAAATATGGCTCATCAGCAGCAGGCGAACCAGCGTATCACAGACCTCGGGCGTAAAGGATTTCATAAAAAAACCATTCTTCGCCAGCGTGTTCAGGCCATCAATCAGACGGACACGGAAATGAATATGGTGTCTGCCGGAGGATACCGTCTTTAATTCGCTATCCAGAAAGAAAAAGGCGTATTGACACAGGGTGTCCAGCATCATGGAAAACAGGCGGTCAATCTGCGTCAGCGATTCGACGGGCATATCCGATGTCGCCGTCATCTGCTCGAATACATCATCCATCAATGCGGAAACGATATCGCTCTTTTTGGCAAAATGATACGTCAGATTGCCTACGCTGATGGAGAGCGCATCGGCAATCGCGCGCATGGTAACATGGTGATAACCCTGTTCGTTAAAAAGCCGCAGGGAGACGGCCAAAATTTTTTCACGGGTGGAATGAGCCATGAAAAGCCCTCCTTTGTTGGTCGTATCAACAGCTTACCGCGTTTTGTGCGCTTTTACAACCCCCGCCTTGCCAAGAAAAGCAAAAAACGCTATAATAGATCGTGGATCAACAGGTTTCAATCTTTTTTGCAAGCGTCAAGCAGAAAGACAGGGAGAGCGTACATATGGAATATACGACATTGGGCAAGACCGGCCTGCGCGTGTCGCGCATGGGCTTTGGCGGCATCCCGATTCAGAAGGTGGATGCGGCCGTTACGCGCAAATTGATGGAGCGACTGGTCGAGCGCGGCGTGAATTACATTGATACCGCGCGCGGCTACACGGTCAGCGAATCTTTTTTGGGCGAGGCGCTGGAGGGCGGCCTGCGCGAGAAATTCGTGCTGGCGACCAAATCCATGGCGCGCACGCGGGCGGAGATGGAGCGGGATATCGAGATCAGCCTGCGCAACCTGCGCACGGATCACATCGACCTGTATCAGGTGCACAACCCGTCCCTCGCGGAGCTGGAGCAGGTGACCGCGCCCGGCGGCGCGCTGGAGGCGCTTTTGGCGGCCAAGGCGGCGGGAAAGATCGGCCATATCGGCGTGACGGCACACATGGCGGGCGTGTTTGAAAAGGCGCTGACGATGGATTGGGTGGAAACCGTCATGTTCCCCTACAACATCGTGGAGACGCAGGGCGAGGCGCTGATGCAGAAGTGCCGCGAGCAGAACGTCGGCTTCATCTGCATGAAGCCGATGGCGGGCGGCGCGCTGGAGGATGCGCGGCTGGCGATGCGCTTCATCGGGCGCAACGAAAATGTCTCCGTCGTGATTCCGGGCATGTACGATGTGCGCGAAATCGACCAGAATATCGAGGCCATCGAGGATGCGTCCCCGCTGACCGAGGCGGAGCGCGCGCAGCTCGACGTGATCCGCCGGGAGCTGGGCACACAGTTCTGCCGCCGCTGCAATTATTGCCAGCCCTGCACGGCGGGCATCGCCATCAGCGGCATCTTCGTGCTGGAGGGCTATCTGAATCGCTACGGCTTGGGCGACTGGGCGAAGCAGCGCTATGCGGCCATGGGCAAGAAGGCCGGGGACTGCGTCGGCTGCGGCGCGTGCGAAAAGCGCTGCCCGTATCAGCTTCCGATTCGGCAGATGCTCGCGCGGTGCAAGGATGAATTTGGCGCATAACGCCTTTTGCCATGGCCGCGCATGCCAATGGGAAATCCAGAAATCTCGGGTTTCTGGTGGGGTTTGGGGCAAAGCCTCAACCGTATTCTTTCAGGGAGGAAACATATGATCGATCGCATTGACCGCAAGCGCGAGGTGCTCGTGCACGTCGCGAAATATTGCTTTGAGGGCACGCTGGAGGCGCATAAGGAGTTCATTCCGCTGGAAATCGTGCCGCACGGCAGCCAGCCGACCCACCGCTGCTGCGTCTACCGCGAGCGCGAGGTGCTGCGCAACCGCGTGGATTGGGCCTGCGGCCGCGCGTCCGTGTACGACGGCGAAAACCACTATACCTTCACCGATCAGCCGGTCGCCGTTATGAACAGCGCCTGCGAGGGCTGCCCCCTGCAGCGCTACACCGTCACCAGCAACTGCCAGCATTGCATGGCGCAGCGCTGCCTGCAAGCCTGCCGATTCGGCGCGATTACCATGACCCATCAGGGCGCGATCATCAACCCGGACAAGTGCCGCGAGTGCGGCATGTGCGCGCAGGCCTGCCCGTACAACGCCATCGCCGATGCGCGCCGTCCCTGCGTGCGTTCCTGCCCGGTGGACGCGATCTCGGTGGATAAGAAGAACCGCCGCGCGTCCATCGACTACAACAAGTGCATCTCCTGCGGCAACTGCACCGTCGCCTGCCCGTTCTCCGCGATTTCCGATGTGTCGATGATTACCGACGTCATCGAGGCCATTCGCGACGAAAAGCAGGAGGTCTACGCCTGCTTCGCGCCCTCCATCGAGGGGCAGTTCGGCGGCGTGAGTGTGGGCGAGATGATTAAGGCGCTCCAGCGTCTGGGCTTTGACGACGCGATGGAGGTGTCCCTCGGCGCGGACGCGACGGCCTACTACGAGGCGCAGGAGGCCAAGGAGGTCGCGCGCGAGGGCGGCCACATGACCACGAGCTGCTGCCCGGCTTTCTACAACATGGTCGCCAAGCACTACCCGGCGCTGCTGGATAAGGTGAGCCACACCGTCTCCCCGATGGTGGCGACGGCGCGCTTCATCAAAAAGAAGCATCCCGGCGCGGTGGTTGTGTTCATCGGGCCGTGCATCGCAAAAAAGAGCGAGGTCAAGCGCTACAAGGACGCGGGGAAGATCGGCGCGGATTACGTGCTGACGTTCGACGAATTGTATGCCATGTTCGAGGCGAAGCACATCGACCCCGAGGCGATGGCCTCCGGCGACGTGCAGCAGGGCAGCAAATACGGCAAGAACTTCGCGGCGGCCGGCGGCGTGACGGCGGCGGTGCAGGAAGTGCTCGCCGAGGAGAAATTCGATATGCCGGTCAGCTGCGTCAAGTGCTCCGGCGCGGCGGAGTGCAAGAAGGCGCTGATGCTGCTGCGCGCGGGCAAGCTCAACGAGACGATGATCGAGGGCATGGTCTGCGAGGGCGGCTGTGTCAACGGCCCGGCGAAGATCACTGATCCGCGCGAGAGCCTCGGCATGCGCAGGCAGCTGATGCTCGGCGCGGACGACCGCAGCATTGCCGATAACCTTGAAATGAACGACTTTAAGGATATCGACATGAAGGACGGACGGATGTGACATGAAAACCCTCAAAAAGGCGCTTCCGGTGGCGGCGGCGCTGGTCTGGGCGCTGCTGCTCCTGCCGTTTTTCCTCGGCGCGGAGGCGGCGCACCCGGCGACGGATGATTTCACCTTCGCCGTCTATACGCACCCGACGTGGGTGCAGACCGGCAGCATCCTGCACGTGCTCAAGGACGCGCTGAGCTATACCCTGCGCACCTGGCGCGACTGGCAGGGCACGGTGACGGGCGTGCTGATTATGACGCTCAACCCGGCGGTGTTCTCCCTCGAGCACTACGGCGTGCATGCCGTTGCGCTGCTGGGGCTGATTCTGCTGGGCACAGGCGTTTTTCTGCGGCATTTCCTGCAAAAGCGGCTGAATCTGCCGTGGCGCGCCGCGTTTGCCGCGCTTTCCGCCGCGCAGCTCCTGTTTCTGCCGGATATCGTGGAGGGCGTGTACTGGTTCAACGGCGCGTGGTTTTACATGGGCGCGCAGGCCGTCGCGCTGATGACGCTCGCGCTGGGGGACAGCCTGAGCGAGCGCCCGGTTCGCAGGGCGGGGACGATTCTCGCCTTTGCGCTCTGCTGGGCGCTGCTCTTCGCGCTGGGGATGGATAACTACATCACGGCGATGATGACGGCGGCGGCGCTGGCCGCGATGCTGGCCGTGGGCGCGGCGCCGGCGGCCATGGCCGACGAGGCGGATGCGACGATCGAGCTGAACGCCGTGGCCGGCGGCACGCTGACAGGACACAGGTACACGGCGTACCGCATCGGCTCATACGAGAACGCCGAGGAATCGGGCGGCAAGGTGTCGAGGGTCGATGTGGTGAACGCGGACGGGGCCAAGGCGTGGCTGACCGACGCGCTGTCCAAGACGGGCACGGACCGGACGAAAGGCTGCGACGAGGCGGGCACCATCGCCCATCTGACCGACGCGGCGAAGACCCGCGCGGTCGCGTCCGCGCTGGCGAAATCCGACGCGAAGCCCGAGGCCGCCGCAGCCGTCGATGGTTCGGGGGCCTCGGCCACGCTGTCCGTGCCCGAGGGTCTGTACCTCGTCGCCGACTCCGACGGCCAGCCGGTCGTCGTCGGCACGAAGATAAACGGGCTCGACCTGGCGTCCCAGACGCTGGGCGTGGCGAACGTGAAGGTCTGGTCCGTGCCGCTGACCCTGGCCGAATCGACCGGGGCGAAATCCACGAACGTCGGCGACGTCCGCTCGTTCAAGGCCTCGTTCACCTCCCCCATCGGCGTGCCCGCCACGCTCATGCTCACCATCGGCGGACGGGGGCTCTCCGACGTCGAGACCGTCACGGCGAAGGCGGGCTCCGACACCACGTCCATCACCGTGACGGGCGGCACCGCCGACCTGACCGCGTTCGCCGCCGCCCACCCGGGCGAGAAGGTGGAGCTGGACTACAGCGCCAAAGTCACTGCGTCCGGCCCCACCGAGTCCGACGCCGCCGAATCCAAGGACACCCTGACCGTCGGATGGGACGACGACGTGACCCGCTCCTCCGAGGCGTCCGTGAGCCTGCTGTCGTTCCGGTTCGGACTCGACAAGGTGTCCGCCGCCGACACGACCCAGCACCTGTCCGGCGCCGGCTTCAAGGTCCAGGGCCCCGACGGCTGGCTCGTCAAGGGCGGCACGGGCTGGACGTTCTCCGAGGACGAGTCCGGGGCCACCGAGTTCACGACCGGCGACGACGGCCTGTTGAGGTTCGAGGGACTGCGCGCCGGCACGTACACGCTGAAGGAGACCACCGTGCCGGACGGCTTCTGGTCCATCGCCAAGCCGACGCTGACCGTCACCGTCTCCAATGACGGGACCATCGTCGTCAAAGGCGTCGACGAGCCGAATCTGACCCAGCAGGTCATCGGCACGGGCGACATGGACGGCTGGACGGTCGCCCAGGTCAGGAACGTGAACGGCGTCTCGCAGCTGCCGTCGACCGGCGGTGTGGGCACCGCCCTGACGGTCGCCGCCGCGCTGTCCGCGGCCGCCGTCCTGCTCGCCCTGTCCATCGAGCTGCGCCGTCTGTCCGTGCGCTGAAAGGCGGAGAGGAGGGCCGCCCATGAGGCTTAAGGCATGTCTGGCCGCCGCCCTGGCGGCCCTGCTCGTCCTGGCTCCGTTGTCCGCCATGGCGTCCGACGATCCACTGGCCGATCTGGCGCAGGCCGAGGCGGACCTGAAGGCCGCCAAGTCGGCGCTTGTCGGCTACGAGGGCACCGGCGTGCTCGGCTTCTACCGACACGAGGGGGCCACGGACGCGGTGCGCGTCCTGACCGACCCGTCGGTCACGAAATACCAGGACCACATCCGGCTCGACGATCCGGACGGGCCGACCGCCCTGTCCAAGGTCAGAAGCGCCCTGGGGTTCGTCGAGGAGTGCAACCGACTGCGCGCCGGCGAGGGCCTGGACGCATTGGAGGTGTCGGACACGGCCATGGCCGTCGCCGAGGCCCAGGATTCGTTCTATATGTACGACGAGGACTGGAATGAGAACGACGGCTCACGTCATAAGTTGCAATTCTTCTCCCAAGCCGAAAATCTCGATCTGACCGGCGAAGACCCTTTTAATGCCTGGTATACGGAAGAAAAGGAAAGTTACGACGAGCAAAAAGAAGAAGGCATCGCCAAACCCAAAGGAGTGGGACATTATCTGAATATCATCAAAGAAAACTACTACACCACTGGTTTTGCCGACGGCGATGCAAATTACACCTCTTATCGCAATCAGGTTTTTCTACCCGAGGACACCATTTACCCCATCAGTGGCAATGACATCAGCCTTTCCGTCGGGCCCACCTACACCCCGGCCGAGTACCTGAAGCGCCTCGACGACTACCAGACGTGGTACGACGACCTGGTCGCCGACCGCAAGGCCGCGAACAGGGCCGTCGACAAGGCCAAGGCCGCGCTGCGCCATGTGTCCGGAACCGTGCGCTCCACGGACGGCACGCCCGTCGCGGACGCCACGGTCACGCTGTCGGACGGCTCCTCGTCGGTGTCCGGCACGACCGGCTCCGACGGCTCGTTCGACGTCAAGGCCCCCTCGGACGGCACATGGACGCTGGCCGCCACGGCCGACGGGTACCTGGACGGCACGGTCGGCTCCATCGTCATCGGAGACGGGCAGACCCGCGTATGGAGCGGACTGGACGTGCGGCTCAAGCCCGCCACCGCCGAGGTGTCCGGCACCGTGACGGACACGGACGGGGCGCCCATCACGGGCGTCAGGGTGGACGTCGTCGACTCCAAAGGCCCCACATCCGTCCTCACCGGCTCCGACGGCACATGGTCGGCGTCCGTGGCACCCGGCGACGCGACCGTGTCCTACCCGGTCATGCCGGACGGCTACGAGGCCGTCACCGACACATCGAAGAGTCTTGACCTCGAGGCCGGCGACTCCGCCGTGTTCGACCTCAAGGTCAGGCTGAAGGACGGCTCCGTCACGGTCGCCGCGACCGATCCGGGCGGGCCGATCCAAGGCGTCGGCGTCACCGTGGACGGACTGGACGCCAGCACGGACGAAAAGGGCGCCGCCCGAATCGACGGACTGCGTCCCGGCTGGCACAAGGTGTCCTACACGGTCCCCGACGGCCTGCGGGCCGACGGCCCCGACGAGACGTACGTGCCCGCCGGCGGAACCGTACGGCTGGCCGTATCCATCAAGGCCAGGCCGCTGTCGGGCATTCCGACGACGGGACGCGTCCCGTGGGTCCTGCTCTCCTGCCTGGCGGCCCTGCCGCTGGCCGCCGCCGCCCTGGGGTTGCGCCGACATGCCGACCTGGGATGAGGTGATGGCCGCGCCGCCCGCCGGAAGACGGCGCCTGCTGAGGCTCCTGTCCGCCCTGCTGGCCGTCCTGGCCGCCTGCGCGGCCCTCTGGCCGTTCGCCATCCAATGGGCGTCCGGGGCGCGGCTCTCCCGCGAGGCGGCCGCCGCCACAGCGGCGCATGTGCCGACCACGGCGGTCGACCGGCGGGACCTGAAGGCCGCCCGCGCCTACAACGCCCGGCTCGCCCGCTCCGGACAGCCCCGTCTCGGCGCGTCCATGTCCCGCGCCGGCGGCTCCCCCGACTTCTCCGGCTCGTCCGACCGCCCGTACATGTCCGTCCTGCCCGACGTCATGGCGACCGTGTCCTACCCGTCGCTCGGCATCCGCCTGCCCGTCCGCCACGGCGCCTCCGACGACACGCTCCGGCAGGGCGCGGGACACCTGTACGGCTCCAGCCTGCCCGTCGGCGGCAAGGGCACGCACACGGTGCTGACCGGGCACACGGGACTGCCCGACAGCCTCCTGTTTACCCGCCTCGACGAGGCCCGCCGCGGCGACGTGTTCTACATCCTCGTCCGCGGCGCCACGCTCGCCTACAGGGTCGACCGCATCAGCGTGGTCGACCCGTCCGACACGTCCCTCCTGCGCGTCCGCGCCGGGGAGGACCGGGCCACGCTCGTCACCTGCACGCCGTACGGCGTCAACTCGCACCGTCTGCTTGTGTCCGGCCCGCGCGTCCGCATGCCGGAGCAGGCGCCGTATCCGAGGGACGCGAAGGGCGACGCCAAGGGGCGCGCCATGGGTGTGGCGGCCGCCGTCTGCGTCTGCGGGCTGCCCGTCGCCGCCCGGATGTCACGCCGCCCCCTCCCCTGCCGTCATCGCATTCGAAGGCGCCCCCGGCACTCCGCATAGAGGACGCACGTAATCCAAAGGATGCCCCGGGCGCCCGGGGCGGAAAGGAAAAAGAAGATGGGTCACACCAAACGCATCCTGGCCTCCACGATGGCCATGGCCACGCTCGCGGCGCTGGCATGCGCGCCGGCCGCGAACGCGGCCACGCCGCTCAGCCTGACCGTCAACGCCGGCGACAACCAGAACACGCTGAAGGGCCGCAGGCTCACCGCGTACCGGCTCGCCGACTACGTCGACGGCACCTACGTGAGCACCGACGGCAAATACAAGGACCTGGACGGCGTCGCCGTCCACACGCCCGACGCGCTGAAGAGCGCCCTGGACCCGGTGCTCGCCAAAGTCACCGGCGTCAATGGCGGAAACGTCGCCAACCTGCCCGGCTGGGCCGACTCGGGCAAGGACCCGATCGCGTGGATGGGCGGCTTCCGCCAGCATGACGGCTCCGACCAGTCGGTCGGCGCGTTCGGCTTCGGCTGGAACGAGTCCGGCCCGCAGCACATGGGCACCAACAGCCCCGACAAGGCGTACGTTGGCACCGTCCGCGAATTCGCCGACCAGATCACCAAGGACGCCACCGCCCTCGCCGCGGTCAAGGCCCAGCCGCATTCGGCGACCGTGACCTGCCAGGCCGGCGCCTCCTGCACCATCCCGATCGATGACTCCGGCGTCTACATGATCCTCGACACCGGCTCCGACACCACCTGGACCGGCACGCTCAACGACCTGAACGCCACCTACAACGTGGGCTCCGCCCAGCCGATGATCGTCCCGTCCAAGCCGTCCGACGCCGACCTGGCGACCGTCAGCGGCTACAACCAGCCGATGGACCGCGACAGGCTCGGCACCACCGGCAAGCTCGGCGAGATCACCATCAAGAACGTCGACGACCAAGAGGTCCTACCCCCGGGCAGCCAGAACCCGCCGAAGAAGCGCGACGAGTCCGTGGCGGCGGGCAAGGACGCGGCCGACAACGCGTCCGACGTCGGCGACGTCATCCCGTACGTCGTCCACTACCGCGTCCCCGACCTGAGCGCCTACCGCAACGCCAGGGACAACGGACGCCCGTGGATCTACACCTACCGCGTCTCCGACCAGACCACCAAGGGCCTGAGGATCAACTCCGTCCCGACCGCGACCATCACCGACACGGCCGGAAAGACCGTGTCCATCCCGCTGACCCACGTGACCACCCTGCCGAACATGCCGAACGGCGCGAACGACTCGTCCGCGGCCGGACAGACCACCGAACCGACCGAGGCATGGTACTACCTCGAGCAGCAGGACGGCGACGCCAGCCACATGGTCGTCGGATTGGGCCGCTGGCTCGTCAACCATTACGGCGACCTGGCCGCCAACGACAAGACCAAGACCCTGTACGGACACCAGGTGGCGATCAAGTACTCCGCCCAGATCACCGAGAAGGCGCTTGACAACGGCAACAAGGTCAACAACCGCAACCATCTGGTCTACTCGAACCAGCCCGAGGACGTGACCAGCACCCGCACCACCACCACCCCGGACGTGGTCGTCAAGCAGTGGACCTACGACATCGACCTGCACAAGCGCGCCGCGACCTCCTACAAGGGCCTCGCGGGCGCCGAGTTCGACGTGACCGTCAAGGACAACGGCAACGCCTCCGACTCCAAGGCCAACGGCTCCGCGCTGAAGCTCGTCAAGACCGCCGACGGCGTCTACCGTGAGGCGAAGCCGGGCGAGAACGGCTCCAACCATGTGGTCACCGGCCCGGACGGCCTGCTCCGCCTGCGCGGCCTCGACCTGGGCGTCTACACGCTCAAGGAGACCCGCGCCCCGGCCGACTACCAGCCGCTGAAGAGCTCCGAGGACATCACCGTCGCCGCGAAGTTCACCGACGACAAGTCCAACTACATCACCCCGGACGCGCAGACCGAGGCGACCGAGACCATCACCCAGAACAACAGCATCGTCCCGCTCGTGCGCCCGATGCTCACCTTCCGCGCCGACACCTCCAAGCTGCCCGCCGGCCTGACCATCACCAAGGCCGTCGGAAGCCAGACCGCCAAGTGGAGCGGCCAGGACGCGTCCAAGAGGTACTACGCGGACGACAAGACCAACTGGGTGACCGCGGACCTGACCCTGCTGAACCAGCCGATCAACGTGATGCTCGCCAAGACCGGCGGCACCATCCTGTTCGGCTCCGCCATGGCGGCCGGCCTGGCCCTGCTCGCCATCGGCGCGGCCATCGTGTCCCGCCGCCGCGAGACCCGATGAGGGCATGAGGCCATAGGCCCATACGCGAGGAACGCCCCCGGCTCCGGCATCATCCGTCGGAGCCGGGGGCGTTTTTGCACTATCGCCGCCAGCGGCCGCCGCGCGGGGTGCCCTTCGGCTCCCGCGGTTGCACACGGCGCGAAGGCATGTCGTCCAGCTCCTCCAATTCGGCCGTGAAATCACGCATGCCCAGGCCGGTATATATCTCCTCGATTACGGGTTCGGACTCCTCCAGACCAACACCCGTCTCCCGGCGAATCGACTCGATAGCTGCCAGATTCCGCTCGACCATCAACCGTTCATCGGCGGTCGGCTCCGCCGTGAAACGGTCCGACCAGATGGATTCGAAACGATTCGGATCGGTGCCGTCGTAAAGAAAGGCGCCCGAACGGTCCATGACCGACAATCGGTCGAACAGACCGGATACGGCGACGGCATGCACTGTCGAAGGCAACGCCCCCACCGTATTTTCATGAGCCCGCGGCGGGGTCCATCGAGCCTGCTCCCCCGAAGCCAGGTCGTCATAGAAACGGGCCAGCAGTCCCAATCGGCTCAGCATGGGCGGAACGGCCAGTACCACCGCATGGGTCTTCCGCTTCAGCCGCCTCGCCCTGGCGGCCTCGTCGAGCACGATGCTCTCATTGCGCCAAGTGCCCTCGATGATGCAGGATACGCCATGCGCGTCGGCGTATCCGACCGCCTTGCCGGTCCAATAGCCGGCGGCCGGCGCGGTCACGTCGGGCATGGCGAGCGGATCCTCCTCGCAAAGCCGCTCGTAATCGGGATGAAACTGCCTGAAATCGTCTCCGACGATGGACAGAAGACCACCGGAATAACCTCGGACCAGCTCCCTTTGCGCACGGGTCTTGCCTGCCGCAGGCTGTCCGCCGAGGAACACGGTCACGGGCTCGGACACCGGCATGGAGCGCGCCGCAAGCCTTGGCTCTATCTTCCTCTTCCAGACATCATCCAAAAACACCTCATCGGTCATCATCCGCGACCAACGCCTTCCTCTCGGCATCCCAACGCCTTTTCGCCTCGATCTGCGCCTTGCGGTCGTTCGGGTCGATGGCGTCGCGCTGCGCGTCGAGCCCTATCTGAGCACGCAGCCAGCGCGCCTGCTCGTAGGGGTCGGCGGTCCTGTCCATGCGGGCCGCATACGCACCGCCGAGACGCGTGGCCGACTCATAGAAGATGTCGTAAAGCACGGAATCGGGAAGCAGATCCATGTCGTAATCGACCGTTTTCTTATCCATGGTTCTCATCATAGTCCGCCCATGCGTCCCGACGCATAGCCCGGGCATATGACCACCGCCCATATCCAGCCCTCCTGGGACGCCATCCTCACCGGCCCGACCTCGCACCGGAGGCGCGTATCCCGCGGCTGGACCGCCGGAGGCGTCGTCCTCATGGTCGTCGGCGCGCTGCTGCTGTCCAGCCCGCTGCTCGCCATGCTCGCCATCACCTACGACCCCGGCACCCGGGTCTCCGCATCCGACGGGGAGGACACGGCCATGCTCGCCAAGGCCGCCCGCTATGACAGAAGACTGCTTGAAGACGGCGGCTCCACGGCCGTGGGCGAGGCCGCCGACCCGTTCTCCGGCACGGACGCGCCCGCCTGGCGGAACGACGAGGATTATCTCGGCCAGCTGGGCGCGGGCGACGCCATGGCCCGCATCCGCATGCCGTCCATCGGCGTGGACCTGCCGATAGGCCACGGCACGTCCGCCGGTACGCTCGAGCAGGGCGCGGGACACATCCACGGCACCACGCTGCCCGTCGGCGACCCGGGCAACAGCGTCATCGCCGCGCACCGCGGGCTTGACGTGCGGCTCCTGTTCTACCGCGTCGGCGAGCTGGGCCGGGGCGACATGATATACACGGACGCGGGCGGCCGCACCGTCGCCTGGAGGGTCGACCGGCGCTACACCGTCGACCCCGGCTCCAAGGCCGAGCGGCGGGCGCTGAAGACCGACGGAAGCCACACCCTGCTGACCCTGTACACCTGCGATCCGCCCGGCCTCAACACGCGGCGCCTCATCGTCCGCGCCCACAGGGTCCCCTACGACGACGCGGCCAGGACCGCGGAACGCCAGGTGGACGTGAAGGGCATGGCCGCCTGGCTCGGCATCGCCACCATCCTGACGTTGACGCTCATGACCGCCCTGCATCCGACCGCGCAGATCATGCGGCACTCGTCGAGAAGGGAGGGCGCATGCTGATCGCCCAATGGAACATCCTGAACCGCGCATCCGATGGCTGGGAAGCCAAAGGCGCCGTGCTGGCCGACGCGCTCGTCCGGCGCGGCGTGGACGCGGCCTGCCTGCAGGAGGTCCCGGCCGACGGGCTGGACACCCTCACGGCCGCGTTCGCGGAGCGGGGTCTCACTCTCGCCGCCGGACGGCTCCGGCAGGGGCGGACGGACCTGTGCGCCGTCTGCTGGCGGACCGGGGCGCTGGAGCCGGTCGGCGGACCGTCGTCCATCCCCGGCGTCGACTGCGCCATCCAGACGTTCGAGGGGCTCACCGTCTGCTCGTACCACGGCGCGTGGGGCGCGTTCCGGCAACGCGAGCGGCTCGACGAGGCGCGTCTGCTCGACGTCCGCCTTTCCCGCCGCGCGGCCAAGGGGCCGGTGCTGCTGTGCGGGGACTTCAACGCCATGCCCGGCGAGCCCGCCATCCGGCTCCTGTCGGGGCTGACGGAGGCGCCGACGTTCTGGACGGAGGCGCAGGACACGGCCGTCATGCTGGGCATGGGCGGCCCGTATCCGACCGCCCTGCCGGGCACGTCGGCGGAGGCGGCCGCAACCGCCCGGTCGCAAGGACTCGAGCCGTCGCTGGTGCCGGGCAGGCGGATCGACTACATGTTCTCGTACGGCTGGAACCACGGCCGGCCCGGCGGGTGGACGGGCAACGTGTCCGTGGAGGACGCCGGCCCGTCCGACCATGCGTTGCTGACGGCGGAGACGCTGGACTGGGACGCATAGCGCACATCGGCCACGAAACGGCGGGGCGGGTGTTTTACCTTTTTTGTTTTGGCGAGAAAGCCGCGTCATCTTTAGTGTCGCGGATGAATCGCTTTCGTTTGTTTCTGGTTGTCTATGTAGCGTTCGACTATGCTCTCGCTGTTTCTTCCCACGGTTTCGCAATAGTATCCCGCAGACCACAGCTTATGATGTTTTCCCCAATAGTAATTTTTGAGATGGGTGGAGTGCTTTGCCCATAGTTCATGCGTGGTGAGCTGTTTGATTCGACTGACCGTTCCGCTGATGGTCATGTCGGGTGGAATGCTGACGAGCATGTGCACGTGGTTTCCGTCGCCCGTGTTGATTCGATGGATTGTGAATCGGGAGCGTCGTTCGGCGACGCGGATGCTGTCGAGAACGTCTTTCTCTATCCCTTCAAGAGCCCGCTTGCGGTATTTCGTGACCAGCACGATATGGTATCTGGTCCGCACTTTCGCGGAAGCCTTTGGTTTGTATTCGTAGGGTTCCATGTCGAGCACCTCTATGCTATAATCATGCTAACAACAGTTTAGCAGATTCGGAGGTGTTAGCATGACAGTCAGTCTCATTGGCTCGCCGCGTAAAACCTCCGAAGAGGCGAGACTGGACAAAAACCGCAGAATCAAAGAGTCCATCAAAGCCACAAAGGCCAGAAGGAAAACGCAGACCTGCTCCACATTCGACCTGAAAATAGTGGGCAACAAACTCTCCCGCACCCAACGTGAGGCACTGGTTCGCGTGTTCTTGGAAGCCAAATGGCTGTGGAACGAATGCATCGCCAGCGGAGACCCGTTCTCCTACAAGCCAAGAAAAAACGTCCTCGTGAAAACCAAGGACGGTACGATGGACGAACGCGAATACCGCGTGCTCGGCTCCCAGATGAAGCAGTCCCTCGTCAAGACCATCCGTTCCAACATCAAAACGCTCGCAACCCTCAAGAGACAAGGCCGCAAGACCGGAACGGTCGGGTTCACGGGCGAGGTCAAGTCGCTCGGGCTCCCGCAACCGGAGACCACTTATCGCATACGAGGGCAGAAGGCGAGAATCCAGAATATTCCCGGCTGGGTTCGCGTGCGCGGCGTCAAACAATTGGAGGGCTGGGAACAGGCGAAGGCCGTTCTCACCAGCGAAGCGGACGGATGGCATCTGCACGTCACCTGCTACATGGACAAGGAGGAACACCGCAAACGGCGCGAAGCCAGAAACCTCGCGCCGGTGAAGAACACCGTCATCGGATTGGACATGGGCGTGAAGACCGCCATCACATGCTCCGACGGAACGGAATACGATGTCATGGTTGGAGAAACCGACCGCCTCAAACGGGAACAGCGAAAACTGAACCGTAAGAAAAAGGGGTCGAACAACCGGCAACGCAATCGCATGAGAATCCGTCGGGCGTATACGAAACAGCGGAATCGACTGAACGACGCCGCGAACAAGATAACAGCCGAATTGTTGCGTAATGAGATTGTCTTTATGCAGGATGAACAGGTTAGGGCTTGGCAACGTCGTTATGGGCGCAAAACCCAACACAGTGTCCTTGGCCGCGTCAAGAACCGGCTCGCACGTCATACAAGTCAGGTGGTGACGCTTTCCAGATGGGAGCCGACCACACAATTATGTCCCATCTGCGGCAAGAAAACCAGAATCCCACTCAAACAGCGCACATACCAATGCGCCTACTGCGGATATAAAGCCCCAAGGGACGTCAAAGCCGCCCAGACCATGGTCTGGATGGGACAATCCGAATATTCAGACAGAATACCCTTGGAACGAGGGGAATACAAGCCTGTGGAGAACGCATCGGAGTCATACGCGGACAATCTGCGCATGTTCTCCATGCGCTCGGCGAAGCAGGAAACCGTGACGGCTTCAGCCTCACGGTAGTTCATCCCTTCTTTGACCTACGCCCGCCAGCCGCGGTCGGTATGGAAAGGCCGGAAGCATCCCCAGGCAGTGTCTTGATGTCGAGCGGGGTCTCGGCCAGGTAATGCGTTCCGGTGATTTCGGACAGGGCGAACATGAGCTTCCACACGCTCGGCCCAACCTCGAACGGAACGTAATCGTCCGGTTCGACGTCCTCGATCTCCTCCCGGAACTGCCGCCATGCCTCGGCGGTGCCATTCGGCCAATCCGGCCAATAGTATTCGCCGCTCCAGTCGTGGGCGAATCTCCGGTCGAGTTCCATGTTGGCGACGTATTCATAGGCATCCCCGCCGGGCATGGGCGGCATGTGCCGCACGTCCGTCTCGGCGATTCCATCATGCACGCTTACCGTACAGATAACCGGATGGTCGGGGGATGCGGTGCCGTCCGACTCGAACCGGCATCCGCCGCCGGATTCTCTGGCCCTGCTCGTCTCCTTGACGGGATCACCTTCGGCACCATAGGACGCATGGTACCTGTCCCCACCGGTGAAGATGGCCACGGCGCCGCCTTTAGGTCCAACCACCGTCCAATCGATTTTTCCGACGCACAGTTCGCTTATCTCCTGTGCGGTTTTCCTATCCAGCATTGCCTGGCTCCTTTTTCTTTCGTTCCCCGTCGAGGATGACGGACACGACAATCGACCCTGAAAACCGGATCGTCCATCATGCCCCTCCTAATAGTGGATGAATTGCAGTTGAGACGCCTGTTCCGCAGTGAACGTGCGGCTAAACGGTTTGCCATCGTATGCACTACCGCATTCGGATGTGGTGATGGAACCATCCGCGCCGACGTTTTCGACGATGCCCACATGCCCGTAGGTCGCGTCGGAGCCGTACTGGCCGCGTGCGAAGCAGATCACGTCACCGACGCGCGGCGTGAAGTCGACCCAGTAGCCGAGCCTGCGCGCCGTGTCCGCCCAGTCGGCGCCGTTGCCCATGTGCGAGCCGGCGGGCAGGCCGAGCTGATGGCGGCGCACATACGCCCACCAGGTGCATTGGCTGAACTCGTAGGCGTTGCCCGTGTCGCCGTCCGCGTGGTCCGGGTCGAATCCGGCGGGCACGGACGCCTCGTCGCGGCCGTTGATAAGCGCCTGCACGGTCTTGTTGTCGGCCTCGCGGACCGTCAGCTTCGCGTCGGGGTCGATGTCGGAGCCCAGGAACCAGGAGCCGGACGACGGCGTGGCGCGGGACTCCGAGCGGCTCGCCTCCGTCAGGGACGCGCGGGACACGGCCGTCGTCGTGTCGAACGCCGTGTACCGCGGCGTCTCCCATGGCCGGAGTATGGCGAGCGGGACGGCCGCCGACGCGGCGAGCAGGGCGGCTAGGCCCAAGGCCGCGATACGGCTCCGGCGGCGCGTCCGGCGAAGACGGACGGAGCGCCTGTCCATGGCGGGGACGGCGGCGTGACGGGCCATCTACTCCCCCAGTCCCAGGCCGCGCACCCACTTGTCCACATGGTACGTGTCCTTTTTGCCGATGACGGGGCGGAGGATGACGGCGGAGCCCTTCAGCATGCGGTTGCGGAACAGGCCGCCCAGGTACTCATAGCCGGCCGTGATGGTCCGGGCGTTCTCATCGAGGATGCGCCCTTCGGGGACCTCGATGACCTTGTCGCCGACGATCCGTTTGAACGACACCCTCTGCCCCGTGGAGATGGTCCATTCCATGGTCCGCCCGTCGGCGAAGACGGTGATGCGCCTCATTGCCTGCCCTTCCTGTTCTGGTAGTCCTTCAGATTCGGTCCGTCGCCGGGAGCCCCCCAGGCGACGATGGACGGCGAGCCGTCCGGGTCGGCCACGACCACGTCGTAGGAGAGCGTCGAGCTGTCCGTGGCGCCGCGGTCCGAGCCGTCGGAGTCCGTGTCCGCGTCGGATTGGAGGTCGGGGTCGGTCGACGTGGCGGTCTGGTCCTCGGGCAGTTCGATGTTGACGCGGAAGACGGCGCGGTTGGACGTGTTCTCGTCCTTGTCCACATTGCCGCGGTTGAGGTAGCGCCCCTTGTCCACGGTGGCCTGCGCCTTGTCGGACAATCGCAACGGCTTGTACTTGATCCTGATGTCCGGGTCCTTGACGATGGTGGTCAGCATGTCCGCGTCATGGCCGACGTACGCCTGGCCCCACTGGGAGAGCAGGCGGGCCAGCGCGTCGGACGCCGTGGCGTCCGACAGGGTGCCGGGCCAGACGATGTTGTCGTTCGGCGTGGCGTTGTTCGGCAGGCCCTTGCGGCTGGCCGACGGGTAGCCGAGCAGGCTGTTGCTGTCCGTGCGGATCGTGGTGTGCACGGTCCACCAGCCGAGGCTGGACTCGACGGTCAGGTCGTGCCTGTAGACGGGGATGGTCTTATCTCCGTCCTTGTAGGTGGTCTCCTTATAGCCGTCCCAGCTGGTGATGACGGCGTTCTTGCCCAGCGGATTGTCCTTGAGCCATATCTCGGTGAGCTTGTAGGCGGCCTGCTTGCCCGCCGGATTGTAGTTGACGGCGGGGATGTCGACGTTCTGCGCGACCGAGTTCTGCAGCAGGTAGATGACGATGAGCAGGGCCACGAGGATGGCCCACAGGAGCGCCTTGGCGGGGCGGGCCTTGCGGGCCTTGAGCCTGAGGAACTGGATGTCCGGATCCTCCTCGCGCCGGCGGCCGCCGACGTCCCATCCGTGGTCGTCGGTCTTCTTGTCCTTCCTAACCATATGGCCCGCCTATGCCTAGAGGCCGAGCCCCTCGAACAGGCCGTCGACGTCGGATTCGTCCTTCGGCGCCTCCGGGGCCGGGGCCGGGGATGTCGGCTCCGCGGTGGCTCCGAGCAGGCGCTCGACGGTGGCGGGGCGGCGCTCCAGCGCCTCCAGCGCACGGCCCTTGTCCTTGAAAGTGACGCGCACCTGCGGCGCGGCCGGGGCCTTCCATTGGACGCCGTCGGGGACGTCGCCGCCTCCGATCTTCTCCACGAGGGGTCCCAGGAATCCGGGGTCCATCGCATCGGCGGTCGGCATCGGCACCCGGCGGACGAAGTCCTCCATGTCCTCCTGCCGGTCGAGCCATGCGCCGTACGCCGCGGCGTCCTTGACGACCCATTCGCCGTCGCCGCCCCCGGCGGTGCGTTGGATGTCGGCCAGCTCCTCTCCGTCGAGCATGGCCGGCCGGTGGCCGGTCTCCATGCGGCCGACGAGCACGGCCTTGCATCCCTTCTCCACGGCGTCCATGCGCGCCTTGGCGATGTTCGCCACGGCCATGACCGTCATCAGCTGATCGTCGGACAGGTCGCCCGCGTCGAACGTGAGCATATCCTTCGCCATATCCGTCTCCTTTCGCTTCGATGTTCCATCCGACGCCATGCGTCCGCAGCTTCGCCCCGTTTCCCGATAGGGGGGCGATAGGGGCTTTTTGGCTGGAAAGCCGTATGCACCGCCGTATGCACTTTTGATTCTGACGGGCAGGAAGTGTCCCAATGCCTACAGACAGTAGGGCTAAGGCCCGGTTCCATCGTCGGCCGTATGCAGCCGTATGCACCGTATGCAGTTCCCTTAAAAGGAAAAAGGCCGAAAAAGGTCCAACTCCCAAAAGAGGTGCATAAAGTGCATACGGCTTCTTGCATGTGCTCTCAGCCCTACTCTTTATTGACTTTTCGGCTTTGGCAAAAAAGTGCATAATTAGTGCATACGGCTGCATACGAAGTGCATACGGACGCATAAAAGTGATGGAAGTGTGAAGACGGGCTTGATTCGTTCATCAAAATCCACTGCCTGCCTTTACTTTTGAGAGGCCGGATAGGGGGTCGCTAATCGCCTGTGGTTGACGAACGGCCCATGGGCCGCCTTGTGGCGTCGTCATCGACGGCATGAGGCCGTCCGGAAAAACAATTACGTTTCCGGACCGTTTTTTATTCCATCCGTCACAATTGCCTGGAAATCGAATCCTTGGCGCCCCCTGCGGCACGGTGTGGATCGGAACAACTATTACCTGAAAGGACGAAAGCCCGTCAGAGGGGCCAAAGAATCGTTTTTAGGAGCGAAAGCCGGCCCGCGCGTCGGCTGGTGATGATGACGGGCAGAGGCGAATCAATTTCATCGGCGGGCGATTCCGGCGAAAATCCGTATGCGGATCCGTATGCACTTTTGCTTTCGGCGTGCGGAAGAGACTTCGATGCCTACGGGCAGTATGGCTAGGGCCTGATTCCGATGACCTAGGCCCTATGCGTCCCGGCCCTCACGGCCGGACGGGCGCGAACAGGCCGTCGTCGGAGAGCAGGAGCATTGAGCCGTTCCCGTCGGTCCAGGTGTCGCAGAACCAGAGCCTCCCGGCGTTCGTGACGGTCGGCACGGGCGTGTGGCCGACCACCTGGGTCCAGCCGGCCCACGGATCGGCCTCCAGCTCCGTCCGGTCCGCCCAGACGGGCGACGGCACGGAGCGGCCGCCGCGCGCCGGGCCCGCCATGTCGAACAGGTGCATCGGACTTTCGCGCAGCCGGCGGTCGAGTTCGCCCTCGGGCGAGTCCGACAGCCCCGCGTACGCGGCCCATGCGCCGGTCACGCCCGCGTGCGTGGCGAGGATGCGCCCGCGCCGCCATGCCATCCGCATGTCCAACCTCACGAGCGCGTCATGGATGCCCTCGTGGGCGCGCGGCTTGAAGCCGTCGGCCTCGCGGCGGAACCAGTGGTATTCGGCCGAGCGCGGGCGGGCCAGGTACGGCAGGTCGTGATTGCCCGCCAGCACGGTCACGTCGAGTCCGGCGGCGCGACGGGCCTGGGCCCAGTCGGCGAACATGCGGACCGCGGCGACCGCCTGGCGGGCGGTGACGTCCCAGTCGTCGCAGATGTCGCCCAGGAACACGACTTCGTCCGCGCCGACCATGGCGATGGCCCGGTCGACGGCGGGCAGGACGCGGGCGGACTTCAGGTGGATGTCGCCGACGAACAGGGTGGTCACCTCGAAGGCTTCCTTCGCCAATACCCGCGCACGGCATGACCGTCACAGGAATGCGCGACCACATGGACCATGCCCTCATGGGACTCTATCGTCTTCGATGTCGGGGATGGTGTTGTGGGGCTTATCGGCTCGATGCGCTCGTTCGCCAGCTCCAATTGTCTTTTCAGGTTGCCGGCCATACGGGGCGGCAGACCGCGGTACGCCTCATCCGCGTGCTCCAGTACCAGCCAGGCCATGGTGCGGGCCGTCTCCTCGACCCTGTCGGGGTCCAGTCCGTTGTCCTCGGCCAGCCTGCGCCAATGGTGCGGCGTCAACTGCCTGGCGCCCCGGGCGCCGCCTATCTCCATGGGAAGGCTGCGGTCCACGTCCGGCCAGTACGTCGTGGTGAGCACGTCGTACATCGGGGCGATTCCGATGCCCTCCGGACGGAAGACGACGGAGTAGTTCTTGGCGTGCGCGTCGGCGTTGCTGACGGACGTGTTCAGCGCCAGCCGGCGGATCCATTCGTACGCCAGGGCGTCGGTCGGGTCGGCACGCCTCAATACGGATATGACCTGCTTCGCCTTGACGCCATACTTGTGCTTGGAGTCGTCCCCGATGGCCTGCATCATGTCCTCCGTGTGAATACGGCGGACCGTTCCGTCGGCGTTCCTTTCACGGTCGAAGCGTTCGACGATATATGACGTCTGCCCCTCGAATCCGATGACGCCGGCCTTCGGGGTCGGCACGCCGCAAAGGGCGGACAGTCCCATGGATGCGGCCTCGTTCTCCTCGACGCCGGGGCGATGCGGGTCGCCGGGCTTAAGGATGTGGGTGGACGGCAGCCCCGCACTCGACCAGAACCAGTAGCCATCCATCCGTGCAAGCGAGAATTTCGGCTGGTTGCCCGCGAGGGAGAATCTGGCATGGACCTCCGGGTCCCACCAGCTGTCCGCTGCCCCGGCCTTGATTCGCATGATCCGTCCGGCTATGTCCTCGTCAAGCGCCAAGGCGGGTGACTCCGGCTCTGTGGGCGAGGGTGGCGTGTCCGAACGGGTGAATACCAGCCCTCCGGACACATCGGCTCCGTCAAGCAGGTCGAAGGTGTCGGTGGAGGCGGCGTTGGTCTCCTCCGCCATGACCCGCCTGACGACGGGGTTGTCGGGAAGAAGATTGTCCAGGAATCGAATCGGCGTCTTCCGGGGCCATCCTCCCGCTAGGGGCAGGCTTAACGATATGGGAACGGCGTTCTCCGGATATTCAAAGACAACCATATCGTCCGTGCGGTCGAACCTGCCGGCGGGACGACCATCCATCCATACATACAGGGACTCCATGTCAATCCCCTATGTGGCATGTGACGCATTCACGGGGAAGATTCGCCGGTTTGACATCAAGGGCCGTCAGAATCCTCATCGTCGTCCCTATCGGCGCATAACCGTGGTCGACAAGGAATCTGACGTTGCGTTCCGATTCTCCCGACTTCTGGGACAGAAGTCGGATTGAAATGCCGTTCCGACCCATTTCAGACATGACATCACGCCGCAGTGATTCCGCGTTTTTGTAATAACGGGCGACATGTGGGCGATGGGAGCGTAGAAGACGTTTCCTGCCGCGCTCCTTCTCCTCCTCGGTCAAAGGCGGAAAACGGTACTCCAATCCGGCCATGGCAAAACACCTCCTGAAACTTATTATGCCATGCGTCCCACAGTCAGACTAAGAAATCTCCAGATCGTGCCAACCGCCGGCGAGCCTCCATCGGCCGCCGTGCAGGCGCAGCAGCACCGGCTGGAGCACGCCTTCGAAGACCAACTGGTCGATGGGGCCGGCGACGCGGGCGAGGCAGCCGGTCACGCAGGTGCCCTCGACGGTATGGGCGTGGGCGGTGCGCCCTTCGAGCGCCTCGGGCTCGAACCGGGTCCAGTCCGTCATTGGGCCGCCTCCAGCGCGGCGCGGGCGCGGCGCAGGTATCCGTCGCGGACGGCGTCCGGCTGCTTGTCCCACCAGTCGGCCACCTCGGCGTCGGTCGGGTCGTCGGAGGCCCAGTTGGTGTCCAGGCGGAACATGGCGACCGCGGCGCGCTCCACGGCGTCATTATCGGGCGCGGACATCCTGTCTCGAGTCAGAATGTAGACCAGCGTCGGCGGCAGGGCGGGATCGCCCGCCCCTCCCGGCAGGGCGTCGGCGCGAGCCACATGCCAGCCGTCCGAGAGCAGGGTCTCGAGCGTGTCCATGTTTTTGAGATCATAAACGGAGCCCAGGGTGCGCTCGTACATGACCGGCACGATCTTGAATGATTCGGTCATCGCCTGCCTCCTTCGGCGATGCGGCGGCGCACGGCGTTGATTCCATCGATGCGGCCCATGCGGTAGTCGTGGTCGAGCTCCGGGCCCACGAGTGTTTCACCCACCTCGGTCGCGCACCAATCGTCCAACGCCTCCATCGCGCCCAAAGCCTCCTCCAGCGTCATAAGCGGGAAGGCCGCGTCGCCGAGCGTCCGGACGACGAGGGGCCAGTCGGAGGTGAGCCAGAGGGCGCCATCCGTCCAGCTCGTACGGTTGTTCGAGGCGCCTTTGATCTCGGTGCGGCCCCAGCCGGTGCCGTCGGAGTGGAGCCAAAGCAGCCACTTGCGGTCCGCGGTGACGTAGAAGCCCGGTTCGGTCGGCTCGGCGGGCGGGGCCGAATACGGCACGCCCATCTCGAAGAGGGCCTTCTCGACGCGCTCCGGTCCGATGCCGAGCTTTTGGGCGAGGACGCCGGCGTCCAGGTCAGACATACATGCCCTCCCTCCAACCGACGAGCACGCCCGCGTCGGCCAGGACGCGGAGCTCCCGCTCCACGTTGGCGGCCACCTTGCGGGCGTAGGCGAAGTCCGGGTCCCGGGAAAGGATCCACTGGTAGTCGTACGGCTGCCCGAAGTCCTCATCGAGCACGTCGATGCGCCAGTCCGAGCCGTCCTTGGCGGCCGTGACGTCCAGCGACGTCGTATGGTCGTCGGACACCGACTTCCAGAGATACCAGTCCTCCGGCACGTAGTCGGTGAAGCCAAGCGCGCGCATGGCCGCGTCATCGAGGACGTGGATGGACAACGCGGCGTTGTTGCCGTGTCTCGTGTATTCCATGGTTCCTCCTATATGCTCCGGCGGGCCATGTCCAGCGCCAGCTTCTTGACGGGCGCGTCCCAGCCTTCGGGCGGCGCGGCCGGCAGGACGCGGGACGGATCGAGGGCGGCGAGCCGCTCCTCCAGCCGGCGGTACTCGGTCTCACCGGCCATGAGCGCCCCGCGGCGTATGGCGAGCAGGGACGCGGCGTCCGGGTCGGCCAGCTCCGCCGCGCCCGTGGAGGCCAGCGAGACGGCCAGCCTTATGACGCGGACCGCGTGCATGAGCCGTTTGCCCGGCTGGTCGCCGCGCTCGTACATGTGGTGCTGGTTGTGGGCGTAGTGGGCCAGGTGCGGGATGAAGCCCGCGTGCAGGGCGCCGCGCGCCGCATCCATGGCCGCGCGGCCCAACGGGTCGGCGCGGACCACGGCGGACGGCGGCAGGAGCGCCACCTCGAGCGCGTTGGGCGAACCCTTGGCGAACATGTCGCACCAATGGTGCAGGCCCCACGTCTGCACGTCCGCGCCCTGGGCGACGGTGCGCTCGCGGGGTCGGCGCAGTTCCAGATAGTCGGCGCGCGTCGGGGCGGCGATGCCGCGCAGGTCGCGGTCGGAGCCGGGCTCCGCGCAGCCGTACAGGCGACTGCCCGTCCCGAACACGAGGCAGCAGCCGTCCAGAAGCGCGGCCTCGGCGTCGGTCAACGGGGTCATTCGTCCTCCATCTCAAGCACTTCGGCGCCGTTGAAGGACCAGAGGTGGTCCTCGTCCACGTCGACCACGTCGTAGTCGACCCTGCCCTCATTCAGGGCCTTGAGGACCGCCTCTTCGGTCGGCTCGCCCAATTTCCCCTCGTCCCATTCGACGGAGAGGAGGTCGCGGCTCTCCTTGGTGCAGTCGGCGCTCACGGTCAGATACTTCATGGTTCCTCCTTATGGGGTTTGTCCTAGAGGAGCCCATGCGTCCCGGCGCGCAGCTCGATGCGCCGTCTCAGCTCCACGGCGGGCGGCCAGCCGGGGCGCAATTCCAGCGCCGCCTGCGCGTCCGCGTACGCGGCCCGGTACCTCAGACGCGAGAGGCTCCAATCGGCCCATGCGAGCCACACACCCGCGTCGAGCGTCGGGTCGAGGCCGTGGTCCCGCCGCCATTCGAGCAGGCGCGCCGCCCAGGTGGCCGGGTCCTCGATGCCCGCGGGGATCTCGCCCTCGTTCAGAAGCTCCAGTCTTGTCGGTATGTCCATGGCGGGTTTGTATGCGTCTCCGCCGGGACGCATGGACAAACCGAACGGAAAGGAGCAAGAAAATGGAGAATGAAACCAGAAGAGACATGCTCGAGACGTACGCGAAGGCGCTGGAGGGCGACTCAATGCCACTGGATGCGGCGAAGGCCCTCGTCGGCCGCATGGAGGCCGACGAGGCCTTCCGTGACGCGGTACTGCTCATGGCGGGCTGTGGCAGGGATGTCGAATGGGCGGAACGCTTCATCGCCGACCCGCCGGCGTTTACAAGGGAGATCGCCGGCATGCTGCGTGTGGCGTTCAAAACCGGCATTGACGCCGATCGTTTGGGGCGTGCGGACATGGCGTTGGCCATGATGGTCTTTGCCGTTCCAACGGCCTCGCAACCGCTCGCCGTCAGTGCGTACCTCCACTGGGCGGCCGGCGACGAGCGCTGGGCGCGCCGCATGGTCGACGCCGGCGGTCGACCGCAACCAGACCAATTCTTTGGCGCATCTGGTCGACGACGCCCTCGTACGCTCCGCCCATGCGGCGGAGCTGGTTTAGTCCTGATCCAGTGAAAGTTCCAAAGCTCCGGCGAGCAGGGCGCAGGCGGAGCGGATGGCGGCATGGACGTCCTCGCCGGCGTCCGCGTGCTCGACGTTGACGACGGTGCCGTAGCCGACGGTGTCGAATGCGAAATCGACGTCGGCGGCCGGCTTGTCGGCGAAGCCCTCGAGTGTCAGCCAGCCGTGCGGGGCGGTCGGCGCCTCGGAGCCGTCGGCGATGGCGCGCAGGGCGCCCGCCAGGTCCTCCCGGACGGCCGGGTCGACGACCCGGGACGCGGTGGAGCCGATTCCGCCGTCCTCCTTGATTTCGTAGGATGCGACGACGAACACATCGTCGGGCGCTGGGTCGTCCGACAGGGTGACGCCCAGCCAGAAGTGCTCATTCTCCTTCATGTCCGGCCTCCTTGCGCAGGTTCTCCGCGATCTCCTTGGAGTAAAGGCCCCAGCCGCAGAAGCCGCCCTGAAACGGTCCTTCCGCCGGGAACGTCGCGGCGACGGTATGGTTGTGCCGGTCCTCCACAACGTTCAGGACGACGGACTTTGTAATGATGCCCGTGCCCGCGCCGACCGTGTTGTGGTCGAGTGCGCTGGAGATTTTAATTTCGCCTGCCTTGAGGCGCTTGACCGCTTCTTCCTCGTCCTTCGCCCAGCCCTCAAAGAGCATTGCGCTGACCATGCCGCGCTTGTGGAGCATCGTCATGTCCTCATAGGCGATCGGGGGGCCCGAGTGGAGGATCATGTGATCCTCCAGCCCATCGACGCATTCGATGGCCGGCTTCATATCCACCCAGACGGGGTCGCTGTCCATGAGCA
>OLRV01000335.1_pt1 | contig 47669 bp, 49 predicted proteins | sample 1672421 | NCBI WGS metagenome assembly OLRV01 (sample SAMEA3136684, study PRJEB25190) | human gut metagenome | biome: human gut; feature: human-associated habitat; material: faeces | place: Austria | collected 2013
CGAGCGCGCCGCCGTTCCAGAAGGCCTCCACCTTTTTCCGGCGCTCCGGCGCGGCCTCGCCGCGTTCCAGAACGATCGGGCGCAGTCCCGCCATGGCAAGCACCAGTGCCGCGAACATCCCCGCCGGGCCGAAGCCGGCGATGACCGGCCGTTTTTCGCTCTGCGCGTGCGGCACGCGATAGCGGTAAGGCTCTTCCCGCGTGATCTTCGGACTGCGGCAGCGGCGCAGAACGGCGCTCTCCCCGCTGCGGAGCGTCACGTCGACCGTGTAGACCCAGCGCAGCTCCGGCTTCTTCCGCGCGTCCAGCGAACGCCGGAAGATCTTCAGGGAGGCGATGTCCGACGCCTGCACCCTCAGGCACTGCGCCGCATGATAGCGCAGCGCGTGCTCATCGTGCGTCTGCGGCAGAACAATATCCCGGATCCGAATCATTCCATCCCCCTCAATTCCCCGGCCAGACGGCCGGACGACCACGCCCACTGCAAATTATAGCCGCCGCAGTCGCCGTCAATGTCCAGCACCTCGCCCGCGGCGTACAGCCCGCGGCAGAGGCGGCTTTCCATGGTATCCGCACGGAACTCGGAGGTAAGGATGCCGCCGGCCGTGACCTGCGCGCCGTCCATTCCCATCGTTCCCTTTACTTCGATCGCAAAATGCTTGACCGCCCGGCAGACGGCTCGCAGCGTGTTCGCCGAAAGGCTCGAGCAGTCCGTTTCAAAAGAAATCCCGCAGCTACGCAGGAGCGTCTTGCCCAGCCGGTTGTGGACAAAGCCGGTCAGCAGCTCCTCTGCCTTCCATCCCGGCGTTCCGGCGCATCTGGCCTCCAGCAGCGCGAGCACTTCCTCCTCGGAAACCTCCGGCAGGAGATCCAGAAGCAGCGTCCCCGGCACGGGATGCACCGACACGGCGCGCGACAGCTCAAAGATCGCCGGGCCGCTGAGGCCGTACTCCGTGAACTGCACCTCGCCGCGGCGCTCCTCCGCCGCTCCGGGCGCGCGGTATGTGACCCGCGCATCACAGCGCACGCCCTTGAGCGCACGCACATAGGTCGTGTCCGTGCGGAGCTGCACCAGCGCCGGGCAGAGCCGCGTGCGGTGGTGGCCCATGCCTTCGAGCAAACGATAGCCCAACTCCGTCCCGCCCAGCTTGCCGCCTGCGCAGCCGCCCGCACAGACGATCACGGCTTCGCCCGTCAGTGTTTCCTCCGGGAGCACGACCTCGAATTTTCCTCTTTTCTTCCGCAGCGCCTGCACCTCGCAGCCCGCGCGCAGTTCGACGTTTTCCCGCTGCGCGAGCGCCAGCCGCAACACATCCACCACGCTGTTTGCGCTGTCGCTGACGGGATAGACGCGGCCGGACTCTTCCGCCGCCGTCAGCAGGCCGAGCGCGCGGAACCACGCAAGCGTCTGCTCCGGGCCGAAGCGCGAAAGCGCGTATTCGCAGAATCCGGCGTTCTCGCCGTGATAGTTTTTCTGCGTCAGATTCCGGTTTGACAGATTGCAGCGGCCGTTGCCCGTGGCCAGCAGCTTGCGCCCGACCCGCGCCTGCCGTTCCAGCAGGACGACTCTTGCATCCGGCCGCTCCGACGCGGTCAGCGCCGCCATCAGGCCAGACGCGCCGCCGCCGACAATGATCACTTTCATACTCCGCCTCCGTTGTCCTTCTATGTTTGATATTATATTCGATTTCCGCCCTTCTGACAAGTATCTTCCGTCCGGCAGGCCTAAGATTCTCCGGCTTCTTGACAAAACGCGCAAAAAAGACTATATTATTGGGTATTGGGCCTGCCAAACGGACCCAATCGGCAATTTTTTCACAGAATGGAGTAATCCCAAAATGCTTAAAAGAACACTGGCTCTCACTTTGCTTGCAGCGCTCCTGCTGGTTCTGCTCAGCGGATGCGGCGCGAAGGAGGTCGCGGGCCTGCCTGATCTTTCCCCTTCTTCGCTTCCCGCGCCGGTCCCCGCCGGGAGTACGCAGAAAATCATAGCCTCCCTTGCGGAGATCGCTCAGCAGGACGACAGCTCGGCATTGCAGGCGGCTGAGCCGTCCAACGTAGAATTTCTGACGCAGACCGACAGTGCGGTCTATCAGGACGGCTATCTGTACGTGCTCAGCAATTCCGATTTCATGATCCTCTCCGCGCAAGGCAGCAGCATTTCCCTGCTCTCCACCACAAATTTCGCCACGGAAAAAACGGCGGAGGGCGATGCCTATGAATTCTCCAGCGCGATCTATGTCGAGGGCGACCGGCTGGCCGTCGTGACAAATCAGTCCGTCGTCTTTGAGGGCGACAGCCTTTCCAGCTCGGCGCACAGCTACGCCAAGATCTATGACATTTCCGACCGCACCGCGCCGGTGCAGCTTGCCAATCTGGGGCAGGACGGCGTCTATCAGGATTCCGCGGTCTATAACGGAATGCTCTACCTGATCTCCGTAGACGCCTTCCGGCTGGACAGCGAGAACCTGACGCTCCCCACGGTCCGCGACAACGGCGCGGACGTGACCGTCCCGGAAAGCCGCATCTACGTCTGCGAAAAGCCCGCAAACGTTGCCTACACGCTGGTTTCCTCCATCTCTCTGGCCGACGGAAAACGCACGGATGTCTGCGCCTTCACGGACGGAAACCTCTACACCTCCATTTCCGAAAGCGGCATCTATCTGGCCCGTCCGGTCAGCCTGAGCGCCGAGGGCGAGGCCCACACGGAAACGCCCTATACCGTGACGGATTATGCCACCTCGGTCGTGACGGAGATCAAAAAGCTCTCCTGCGGCGACTCTCTGACGCTTCTGAATTCATACAACATCGAAGGTCAGGTGCAGGCCATGGACGCCGAGGGCACAAATCTGCGCCTGGTGACGTCGATCCTGCGCAGCGACTACCAGATCTTCACCGATGAAAAATACGGCTGGAGCAACCGGCTGGACGGCGAGCAGGTGCAGAAGAATCTGCTCTGGGTGCTCGGGGAAAATATGCAGCCCATTTTACAGTCGGACGACCTGCTGCCCGATTCCCCGCTCGGCACGGTTTATTTCAGCGCAGACCACTGCTACGCTTCCGTGCAGGACGCGAAAGCGCCTCTGCTCTGCGTTGACCTGACCGACCCTGCGAATCCGGCCCTCACCCAGCCTTCCGGTCTTGCGGAATCCCTGAACCATCTGCTGCCGGACGGCAACCTCATTCTGAACCTGTATGGCTCGGACGGCCGGCTCTTCCTTTCCCGTCTGGAGGGCGACACCTTCTCCGGCAGCTTCAAGGTAGATTCCTTTGACGGTGGTCTTTTCCTTGCCGTTTGCTCGGAAAAGGCAAATGCCGCGCTGATCTCTCTGAACGGCACGGCGCATCTGCTGACGCTGGACGGCGAGATCCGCGAAGTCGGCCTGCCGAAGATCAGCGTCCACTCCGGTACCACCTTCCTCTTTGAAAACGGCTACCTTTACGCCTGCGCCCCGGACACCGTCAGCGCAGTCGATCTGAAAACCGCCGAGGTCAGCGCCCAGCTCTCCTTTGGCGTAGGTTAAGGAGAATCGTTATGATAGAAGATACCATCCGGCGCATCAACGAGCTTGCGCATAAAGCAAAGGCCGAGGGACTGACCGAGGAAGAGCTCCGCGAGCGCGACGCGCTGCGCAAGGAATACATCGCCTCGGTGCGCAGAGATCTGTGCAGCCAGCTCGACAACACCTACATCGTCGAGCCGGACGGCACCAAGCACAAGCTGGGGCACAAATAAAAATCGGCTCTCTGGCGATGACCCAGAGAGCCGTTTCTTATCTGTTCTTGAGCTTTGCCCGGACGGAGGGGAAACGGTCAAGGTCCGTATGCGGAAGCGCCTGCGCCGCCACCATCCGCGACACGAAGTCCCCGACCTCGCTGAACTGGACATAGACCATCTTTTCCAGAATGGCGTCCATTTCCGACAGGCTTTCACGGTTCAGCAGGATCCTCTGCGCACCCTCCAGCGAGGTATTGCCCGCCGAGATCAGGCGGTCGCGCGGCAGGTCGGGATACATGCCGATCGTCACAGCCGCCTCGATGGGAACGTGCGCGCCGAAAGCGCCGGCCGCGTAGAATTTTGAGATCTCGTCCATGGAGATCCCGCAGGTGACCAGCATATATTCCACCATCGTGTAAGCCGCCGCCTTTGTCCGGAGAAATTCGTCGATGTCCTCCTGACGGAAGAAAAGTCCCGGCGCATACTCGCAGGCAAGCGTTCCTTCCCGCTCGGAGATCAGGGGCGAAGCATCCGGCTGGAGCTTGCCGCGCAGATCGACCCAGCCTGCAAGGAAGAGCGCCGCAAGCAGGCTGATGATGCCGGAGCCGCAGATGCCCTTCGCCGCGCCTCCGCCGATCACATGAGGAATCAGACGGCCATCCTGCAATTTCACCTCGTCCACCGCGCCCTCGGACGCGCGCATCCCGGTCTGTACCACGCCGCCCTCCAGCGCAGGCCCTGCCGCGCCCGCGCCGCAGAGCAGAAAATCGCGGTTGCCGATGACCAGCTCTCCGTTCGTTCCGATGTCAAAGAAAACGCTGATCTCCTTCTGCCGGGCAAGGCCGGTGGCGACCATGCCGCTTAAAATGTCCCCGCCCAGATAGTTGGACTTGCAGGGCGCGCAGAAAACATAGCCCGGCAGGGGCAGTGACAACTCCGCCGCCGCGAGGAAGCCCGGCTTATCCGCGCAGACCGCATAGGGTGCGGAAAAGACGCAGAAGGGGTCCAGTCCCAGAAGGAAATGCTCCATCGTCGTGTTGCCTGCAACGACCATGGAAATGCACTGCTCCGGCGCGACGCCGGCCTCCTCGCAGATACGGTCAAAAAGGCCGCGGATCGTGTCCAGCGTCACCTGCTGGAGCTCGGCCAGCTTGTCCAGCCTGTCCTTGCAGGCAAAGATCCGGCTCAGGATGTCCTCTCCGTAGGCGATTTGACCGTTATAGGCACTCTCCTGCGCCAGCACCGTGCCGGAATTGCAGTCCACCAGCCGCATGACGACCGTCGTGCTGCCAAGGTCGACCGCATAGCCGTAGTGCTGCAGAGAAGTATCTCCGCGTTCCACTCCGGTGACGACCCACTGCGCACCGTTCCACGCAAGGCTGACCGTCACGCGCCAGCCGGATGCTTCGCAGGCTGCCGGAAGCGCCTGCAAAACACGCAGCGGCATCCGTGCGTTCAGCCCTTCTTCGCGCAGCGCGTCCAGCACGCGTGCCTGTGCCGAGCGGTTGTCCGCCTCGCTCGGCGGCGTCAGACACAGAAAGCGCTTCTGACTGATCCCGTCCATCTCCATCCCTCCTAACGCAGAATTCCCGCATACAGCAGGAAAAAGGTCAGCCCCACATGAAGCACGACCAGTATGGGGAGCGTGATGTAAAACTGCGGGTGCTTCGTCTTGTGATGGCAAAGGTACATTCCCAGCAGGCCGCCCAGACTTCCTCCCAGCGCCGCGACGCACAGGAGCGTCTTTTCCGGGATCCGCCACTTATGGCGCCGCGCGAGGCGCTTGTCCAGAAACATCAGGAAAAAGTCCAGAACATTCATAACGGCAAAATAAATCGCATAGGCTTGAAGCAAATCCATCTTCCTTTCAGGAGGCGCTCTATGAAAAAAGCGATCGTTTTGGTTCTGATGTTTTTCATTCTATCGCTCCCCGGCTGCGCTGTCAAGACGCTGGCCAACGCCGAATACGTCACGGACGTGTGGCAGGAGGACGCCGCGTGCGAGTACACGCTCTGCGCGCCCATCCCGCTGCGGCTGCCGCTGAGCGCCGCCACGGACGACGGGATGCACAAGACCTACACGCAGGAAGCCGGCGACTATGAGATCTCCACCGACATTTTCACCGCCGCCTCTTTGGACGACGCTCTGCTTTTCCTGACCGGCCGCGACGAGGAGGCGCTCTGTCCGATCTCTCTTGACCGCTACCCCGTGGAGCAGTACCAGTACGCATGGACCGCTGCGGGCGACGAAGCCGAGCTTGCATGCAGCGGCACGCTGTTTTTCGACGGGACGCATTACTACGCCGTGACCATCCGCTGCGCGGCGGAGCAGGAGAAAACCTACCACGAACAGTTTGCGCACATTCTTGCCAACGCCTGCCTACAGGGACAGGATGAGGTCTGAGTGCGAACGGCCTTTACTTTTTTGTCCTTCTGCGGTAGAATAGCCGCAGGAGGACTTTTGCATGAAAAAACGAATTCCGATCATTCTGCTTCTGGCCGCGCTTCTTTTTTCCGCCTGCGGAGCAAAGGCGCCTGCATCCGTCGAAAGCTACGCGCAGGAGCATTGGGCGCAGTACGCGCCGTTTTCCTATGACGAAAGCAAAAACACGCTGACCATGACCCTGTCCAGCACGATGGCCTATGACGCCGCCTGCCGCGCCGGCGGCAGCGTCTACGAGGGCGACCTGTCGCCGGAGAGCCATCTGGACACGCTGCGGATGATCTCGCTGGAGATCGCCAGCGCCTGCGGACTGAAAAACCTGACCGTAACGCTGCAATGCGTCAGCAGCGACGGACAGGCCATTTTTACCGCGGCATCGGACGGCGCAGTCTGGCGCTGCTGGGACACGGAGGAAGCCAAATGAAGAAAAAGATTCTGGCATTATTTGACGAAAAGCTCTGGAAATTCCTGCTGGTCGGCGTTCTGAACACGCTGGTCGGCAACGGGCTGATGTTCCTTTTGTACAATCTCGGCGGCCTGAGCTACTGGCCGGCCACGGCGATCAGCTATGCACTGGCCAGCGTGATGAGCTATTTCCTCAACCGCTACTTTACCTTCAAATACACGCAGGGCGGCTGGCAGGTCGTGCTGCGCTTTGCGCTGAACATCGCCGTGTGCTACGGTCTTGCCTATGGCATTGCCAAGCCGCTCATCCGTCTGGTTCTCTCCGGCGCGGCGGAAAAGGTGCGCGATAACGTCGCGATGCTCGCCGGAATGTGTCTGTTTGTCGGCTTCAACTACCTCGGGCAGCGCTTCTTCGCCTTCCGAGAAAAGCACTGAATGCTTGACATTTGCGCCGTATCTGTTTATAATGGGCGCAATCTGCAAAAAAACGAGGTGATTTTTTTGTTTCGACGCTTCTGGCGCAAGCTGATTCCCGCTTATGCGATTTTCCCCCTGATCACGACGGGGCTGATGAATATTCTCGCGTTTTACGGGCCAAAGCTGGTGCAGGTGTTCACCGGTTCGGCCAATATGACCGATATGACCACCGCCTTTGACCGGGCGACGCCCTTCGCCCCGGTGTGGGTGATCCCCTACATTCTGACCTTTGCCTTCTGGACCTTCCAGTATATCACCACCACGCATGAGGGGCCGAAGCTTGCCTCCCGTCTGGTCGCGGCCGACTTCGTCGCCAAGGTCGTCTGCCTGTGCTTTTTCATCTTCCTGCCGACGACCAACGTCCGGCCGGAGGTCACGCGGAGCGATTTTGTCGGCTTTCTGATGCGCCTGATCTACACGCTGGACACACCGACCAATCTTTTTCCCTCCATCCACTGCTTTGTGGCATGGCTGGGCACGCGGTTCATCTATGACTGCAAGCACCTGAAACACCGCACTGCCGTCAGCATTCTCTGCACGCTCGGCTCGGTTCTCGTGTTTCTCTCCACGCTCTTTACCAAGCAGCACGTCGCCTATGACGTTCTGGCAGGTGTCGCCGTGGCGGAGCTGGGCTACGCCGTTGCGCGCTGGACCCGGCTGCCGATCCTCTTTGAACGGCTGAACGACCGTTTTCAGAAAACGCGCCTCGTGAATGTTCTTTAATAAAAAAGCATCCGCTTTTCGCGGATGCTTTTTGTATTTATTCTACCACAGGCGGCACAAAATTCTCGATCGCCTCGCGCATCTTCGGATGATGGATGACAAAATGGATCGCCGGAGATTTCCCCTTGGAGATCATCGCCCACTGGCCCTCATGCAGAATGATCTGTAGATTGCGGAAGGTGTGCGAGGCGGTCTGCTCCAGCCGGTAGGTCGGATGCGTCTGCGCAAAGCGCTTCGTCTGCCCCAGATGGGCAAGGTAGTCTGCATAGCTGTAGCGCAGATCCCGCTCAAAGAACAGGCCGGACAGGAGCAGCGTCAGGGAATGGCTTTCAAACTCCTGTTCGCTCAAATATGGGACTTCGTCCTGAATTTCACCATTTTCCAGAATTTTCTCCGTGATCTTCCGCTGTATGGCCGCGTGGTTCAGGATTTGCTGGCTTTCCGCATCCGAAACGCGATGGCGGCACAGGAAGTCTCTGAGGTAGTTTTCTTCCATTGTATAAAGCGGCAGGGAGGAGAGAATGCTCCGGCGCTTTCCCTCCGTCCGGGCATCTGCCAGCAGGAAGGCGTTGAGCGACTTTGCATTTTCCGCGCGGTAGATCTCCATCAGCGGGCTGGCATTTTCCAGCAGCTCCTCGGCGCGGCGGTTATAATAGGCGACCTCCTCTCTGGATTTCGTCAGATAGTATCTGCCGTCGGCGTGGTGGCCGCTGATTGCCTCCCCGGCCAGCGCCGCGGAGCCGGAGGCACGCAGCAAATGCAGAAATACATGATTCTGCGTTCCCTTGAGATAATAGGGGGAGATCTGCCCCGTCATGTACATCGGAATGTAGCTTTCCAGTCCCAGCATCATCTCGGCAAAGGGCCGGTCAACATTATGGATCATGTTCAGATGCAGGCCCTTTTTCAGCATCATCGCCATACCGAACATCCATTTTTTCGCGAATTTCGCATCCTTGGACATCTCCTGCATGGGCATATCGCTATACATCAGGACCGGAGCCATGGACTTGGACAAAACGGTGGACTTCAGAAAATCCAGTTCGCTTTCCATCATCTGCTTCAGGCCGAGATAGGTCTTGGAGGTGGGAAGCTGAAACGGAACGCTCGGCACCTTCAATTCATCGAAATGGATCGCCTGAATGTACTCGTTCAGGTCAAATTCGTTGAGCTTGGCCAAAAAGCCGGGGATGCTGTCCTTCTGTCGTGTCTCGCCTTCGGTCAGCCATCGCTTGATCCGCTCAAAGCGCACTGCGCTGTCCGTCAGTTCCTCCGCCGGGCAGCCAAACAGCTCGGCGAGGATCGCAAGCTCCGAGCTGCCGTCCAGCTCCCGCGTCACATAGGCCGCGACGCCCGCCGCAAACTTTTCCGGCTCTGCCGGCTGGCGCGTGCCGTTTCGGATGCGGAAGATCGTGGAGGCATCATAATTGGTATGCCGGCACAGCCGGGATATGTTCATATCCAGCACGGACACCAACGTATTGAAATTCTGCCGCAGCAGTCCGCGGTCGGTCACCGCCACATCCGGGCAGCGCTGAAATCGCTGTCTGACCTTCTCCGACGTGAGTTCTCCGTACCCGCGCCGTTGGGCGGCCTGCGCGACCGCAGTGCAGAGTTTCTCCATCGCCGCGCTGCCGCGCTCCGGCACCCGCTCACCGGAGCGGTAGCGGCTGAGCGTCGCCGCAGACAGGCCGGAGTATTCCGTCAATTCCTTCGCCGTACAGCCAAGCTCTTCCAGATAGGCATTGAACGCTTCGCAAAATTTCATATTTTTCCCCCGTACGCAAAGCCGCCCCGGAGGTCCGGGACGGCTTTTTTCTGGTATCATCCGACGCGGACGATGCAGGTATAGCTTTTTCCGTTGTATTTTACCGTAACTTCGGTCGTTCCTTTGCCCTCACCGCAGACCGTCACGCCGGAGACGGAGCAGACGTCCGTATCCTCGACATAGTAGCTCGCGCCGCTGATGCGGTTGCCGTTTCCGTCGATCAGGCGGAGGTTGAATTCCTCGCCGACGGCAATGGAAACGTCCGTGTGGGTCAGATGCGTCCCGGCATCGCTGCCGTTCTCGGTCGTCCCACCGAAATCGCAGCGAATGATCATCTTTGCCGTATTGCCGCCGACATCCGCGGTGATCTCCGCGGTTCCTTCCCCCACGGCGGTGACCTTACCGTCGGTATCGACCTCGGCGACCTTCTCGTCGGAGCTCTCCCAGATGACCTTGCTGCCGTCAGGCAGGTTTGTGACCTTGATCGTCACGGTTTCCTTCGGCAGGGACAGGGTCACGTCCTCATAATTCAGCTCCGGCGTAAACTCGGCCACACTCGGTTCAGAGCTGCCGGAGGGTTCGGTCGAATTCTCGCCGAACGCGCTCGTGACATGGCAGGTACGGGACATCTTACCGCAGGTGACCTGGATGGTCGCACTGCCCTCAGCCAGCGTAGATACGTCCACCGTGATCGACGTCTGCTCCTGCTGGGTCTCGGTTTTCTGCGTCTGGGTGGAAACATTGATGATCTTGTCGTCGCTGGTCACGAAGGACACCGTTTCCTCACAGCCGGCATTGATGACCACGCGCAGCTTCTGGATCTGTCCTTTCTGGCTGAAGCTGATGCTCTCCGGCTGGATCTCAAGGAAGGTGCAGGTTTTGCTCAGCGATTCGTCGTCCGACGTATTGCCGCGCATATCGGCATTGAGCACGCTGCTCAGTCCGGGCCAGAGGCCGTTGACATCGCCGATGAAATAGGCCACGACGAATACGGCCAGCGCCAAAAACACCACAGAAGCCGTCAGCAGCTTCTTGGGGATCCGCTTCGGATCCTGCGGCTCGGCGGCGGGCTTTTGCTTTGCCGGGCGCGCAGTGCGGTTTTTCCGGCGGCGTTCTTCCTCCGTGATCCTCCGGCGCTGCGGGGCGCGCTGGCGGTTTCCGGCGTCCTCGGACGGCGCGTTGCCGCACAGGGGGCAGACCGGCTTGTCCGCATTGTAGATCGTCCCGCAGTAATCACATACGATTTTATTATCCATGGCAATCCGCATACCTGCGTATGCTTGTGCTCCTTTCCGGCAAATCAGAGTCTTTCCATATCATAGCAGAAAAAACGAATTCCTGCAACTGATATTCCCGGTTCTTCGTCAAAATATTACAGCTTCAGCACTCGACGCCCATCTGCCGCAGCGCCTGCACGGCCTGCTCGTAGGATGCAAAGCAGATCCCGTGTATTCCGACGCGCTTCGCGCCGTCAATGTTTTCCTGCCGGTCGTCCAGAAACACCGTCTCCTCCGGGCGGAGGTCATAGGTTTCCAGCAGCTTGCGGTAGATGGCAGGCTCCGGCTTGAGGAGCTTCACATCGCAGGAGAAAATGCCCCCGTTCATATACGGAAGGAAACCCAGCGCCTCCGGGCAGTCACGGAGCGCCCTGCGCGAAAAGTTAGAGAGATAATAGACAGAATACCCGGCGGTCTTCAGCTTTTCGATCCACGGAACGGAATAGGGAAACATCCGCAGCAGATCGCTCAGATCGTCAAAGGCGCGGTGCAGCTCATCCGCGATCTCCGGGTCAAGGCGGATAAAGCCCTCCACGACCTCTTCGGAGGAGAGCACGCCGCGGTCAAATTCATTCCACGCCGGGTGCAGCGTCGAGCACCTGGCAATGCGGTCGATCATTTCCGGGGAAAAGCCCTTGTCCTGCAAAAAGCCATACCAGCGGTAATCCGCAAGCACATTGCCGATGTCAAAGACCACGTTTCTGATTTTCATTGCGTTACCCCCCATGGTGGTTTTTTACAGTATAGCACAGAAGCAGGCGAAAATCAATTCGACGATTCTTCCCTTTTTTCTTCTTCAGCATCTCAGCGTGCAGAAGTCACCTGAGCTTTCGTTATCTTCTGCTGCCCGCCGCCAGGCTTTGCTGCACCGGAGCAATTTCCCACAAATCCAACAAAAATCTAGTTGCTTTTTTCTAGAATTTATCATAATATAGAATAGCAAGAATTTGAGTTTTTATTTCAAGGAGGCGTGTTCGATGTCCGAGCTGAAAATGGTTTCTCCGCTGCTGGACCGCATGACGGTTCTGGAGGAGATTTCCGGGCGCGAAGGCTGTCACTGCTATGCCCTCCGGCACGAGGACTCCGGCGAACGTTACGTCGTCAAGCATATTTCCATCCCCGCCGCAGAGAAGCAGATCTATGCCCTGCTGCTCTCCGGTGCCTATCCGGATCAGGCCGCCGTACATACCTATTACGGCACCGTGGCCGACAGCATCCGCGACGAAGTCGCCGCCGGGCAGAAGCTCGCGGAATCCGGCTTTTTTCTCGGCGCCAAGGGCTGCCAGATCGAACCGAAGGAATCCGGCGTCGGCTATGATGTCTACATTCTCTATCCCCGCCAGATCCCGCTGAGCACGGTCATTGCCGAAAGTGCCATGACAAATCTGCGCGCGGTCAATCTGGGGCTCGACCTTTGCGACGCGCTGTCTGCCTGCCGGCAGGCGGGATACCTTTTCTCCAATCTGAAGCCGGAGAATGTCTTTCTGACCCAGTCCGGCCGCTTCCAGCTCGGCGATCTCGGCCTGACCGCGCTGGAGGACCTGCAATACGCCTCCGTCCCGGAGGAATATCTGGGGCCCTATTCCGCACCGGAGCTTTCCGACATCATGGCTTCGCCCAACCCCACGATCGACCTGTATTCCCTCGGTATGCTGCTCTACCGGATCTACAACGGCAACCACGGCCCCTTTGAGGACGAGCACACCGAACCCGGCATGGCGGACAAGCTCCGTCTGACCGGCAAGGCCATGCCCACGCCGCTTTACGCCGACTATGAGCTGTCGGCCATCATCCTCAAGGCCTGCGCCCCCAGCGTGGAGGCGCGCTATCAGACGCCGGAGGAGCTGAAGCAGGCGCTCATGTATTATATGCAGCGCAACGAGCTTTCCGACACGCTGATCGTCCCGCCCATCGTTACCTCCCCCCTGCCCGTGATCACGGACGAAGCGGAGAAAAAAACGGATGAGCCGGTACGCTTCAACGTCGAGCAGGACGAAACCTTCCGCCAGAGCTTCGCGCCCGATCTTTCCGGCGCAGGCACCGATGCGGACATAGACGAAACGGCGCCCCAGCCCGCCCCGGAGCCGACAGAAGAACCGGCCCCCGCGGAAGAAGCGCCTTCGGAAGATCCTGCGGAACCGGAGGAAGTCGTAGAAGCCGAACCCATTTCAAAGGAAGAAGCGGAAGAAGAGGATCCCAACCAGATCGATCTTGATGCCTTCCTCGCCTCGCTCGGTGACGTCGTCGCAAATGACACGGCCAAGCCGGAGGATGCGGAAGAACCGGCAGAAGACGCGGAAGCAGCCCCCGTAGAGGCTTATGTGGATGCAACTCCCACCGAGGAAGAAGCGGAAGAGCCCGCAGAACCGGGCAAGCGTAAGCTGCCCTTCGCGGCCGCGCTGAGCATCATTCTCGGTGTCGTGCTGCTGTTCGGTGCAGCGCTGTATTTCCTGCTGAACTGGTATTTCGTCCGCGTGACCTCGCTGCGCGTCGTCAGCTCCACCACGGAGCAGTTCGTGCTGGCGGTCGACAGTAAGGACGATCCCTCGCACTATCTCGTCACCTGCACGGACTCCCACGGCGTGGCCTATTCCGGTACCCGCAGCGGCAACGAATACACCTTCACCGGTCTGCAGGAAAACACGATCTACACCGTCAACCTCCGCGCAGCCGGACGCCATCGCCTGTCCGGCGCGAGCGTGAGCGAGCTGAACGTCACAACACCGGAATCCACGCTGATCACGGACTTCACCTCCATGCTTGGTGACGAAGAAGGCTCCGTCATCCTGACGCTCGCCTACACCGGCCCCGCGCCCGTGGAATGGCTGCTGACGTATACGGATTCCGCCGGCGGCTCGAATTCCGCCTCCTTTACCGGTGCTTCCACCACGATCACCGGACTGTCGCTGAACCAGAAATACACCTTCACGCTGGAAAGCACGGACGGCATCTACCTTTCCGGCGCAACATCCACCCAAATCGACGTTCTGCCGCTGGTCAAGATCAGCAGCTACAGCTTCTCCGAGATCAGTGCGCAGTCGCTCACCCTGAACTGGACGGCTGCGGAGAATACTCCGTCTGCATGGCAGGTCACCTGTGAGGCGCAGGACTTCACGACCGTCACCGCCACCGTCACGGAGCCAACCTTCTCGACCGCCATTCCCGACCTCTCGCGGGAATACAAGATCACGATCAACGCGCCCGGCATGGCCGCGCCGCTGGTCTGCATTCTGCCCGCGAACCCCGTCGTCGTGTCCGGTCTCTCGGCCAGCGCTTCGGCCGACGGCAGCGTGCAGGTTTCGTGGAACACCCTTTCCGGCGCGCCTGCGGGCGGCTGGTACGTATCCTACGGCGCAACCACCAGCTACCATGACCCCGCGATCAAGGACGCAACGGAAAATGCCGTCACTCTGACGAATCTGATCCCCGACGCAACTTATAAAATCTCCCTCCAGCCCGCCGACGGCTCTGAGGTGTTCGGCACGATTGAAACCACCGTCACGACCCCGGGCACCGACACGATGGATGCCTACGGCGTCAGCCCCGGCAACACCTACATCTCCCTGTGGGAAAAGCCCAGCGGCGACAGCTGGAACTATCTCTCTCTTTCCAACAGCAAGAGCACCTTTGCAGCGGACGAGGATATTGCGCTCTGCCTTCAGGTATCCGGGCGGAACAATTCGACCAACGCCGTGCAGATCCTCTATGTCATCCGTGACGCCGACGGCAACCCCGTGAGCGACGCCTCCGACAGCCGCAGCTGGAACGACATGTGGTATCAGCTCCGCCATACCAGCACCGTCCCGAACCCCGGAAAGGCCGGCGACTACACGCTGGAGGTCTATGTGGACCATGCGCTTCTGAAACGGATCGCCTTCACGATCTCTTGACCCCGTAAAAATTCTACCCTCTGGCCGAACCCCCGATCGTAGATTTTTAGAAAAATAAGGCGGCGCCCGCCGCCGAAAGCAAGGAGGAAAACTATGGAAAACTGGTTTGTAGTGGTTATGGGTCTTTGCACGGTCTTTGTCGTGCTGATTCTCATCATCGTTCTGTGCTGGCTGCTCGGACTGGTCTGCAAGGCTCTTGGCAAGAAAGAAACCGCAGAAGCTCCGAAGGCCGCTCCAGCGCTGGATGATGCCTCCATTCCCAACCGCCCGCAGTTCGTCGCAGCCGTTTCCGCCGCCATCGCGGAAGCCAGCGGCACCGACGCATCTGCGCTTCGCATTCTCTCTATCAAAAAACTTTAATACATTTCTGAAAGGTGAAAGAACATGAAAAAGTACCGCGTAACCGTGAATGGCTCTCTGTATGAGATCGAAGTCGAGGAAATGGACGCTTCTGCCGTTTCCGCCGCTCCCGCTGCAAAGGCTGCCCCCGCTCCCGTCGCCGCTGCTCCCGTCGCCGCCGCTCCCGCTGCCGGTGCGCAGATCAAGGCCCCGATGCCCGGCAACATTCTGGACGTCAAGGTCACTGCCGGCCAGTCCGTCAAGAAGGGCGACGTTCTCGTCATTCTTGAAGCCATGAAGATGGAAAACGAGATTCAGGCTCCCTGCGACGGCAAGGTCACCGGCGTCAACGTCCGCAAGGGCGACACTGTAGAAACTCAGGCTCTTCTGTGCACCATCGCGTAATCTCATTCAGGGAGAAACTGCTATGTTCAAAAACAATAAAAAACTGCACCGGGCTCTGGTCGCGCTGGTCGTCCTGGCCTTTCTGGTGTGCATGAGCTTCGTCCTCTGGGCGGGCGCTGAGGAAGCTCCGGTGGCCGATACTGCCGTAGTGACCACTGCGCAGGCCGGTGCTCAGTCCAACGGCGAAGCGCTGGAAAACTTCCTTAACCAGACCGGCATTACGATGATGATCAAGAACTGCGACTGGCGTTCGGCCATCATGATCGTCATCTCCTTCGTTCTGATGTATCTTGCCATCGCCAAGGGCTTCGAGCCGCTGCTGCTTCTGCCCATCGCTTTCGGCATGCTGCTGACCAACCTGCCCGGCGCCGGCATGTTCCACTCCGAGATCTTCGAGGGCGGCCATGTCCACTGGGATCTCATTAAGGACGGTGTCACGCTGTCAAACGGCACCAATGAGGCAGCCGGCCTTATTGATATTCTCTATCTCGGCGTCAAGCTGGGAATTTATCCCTGCCTGATCTTCATCGGCGTCGGCGCAATGACCGACTTCGGCCCGCTGATCGCCAACCCCAAAAGCCTGCTGCTCGGCGCTGCCGCTCAGCTCGGCATCTTCATCGCCTTCCTCGGCGCCATGGCGCTGAAGCTCGGCGGCCCCGTTCTGGAAAACATGCAGCGTCTTGCCGCTTCCATCGGCATCATCGGCGGTGCAGACGGCCCGACGGCCATCTATGTCACCTCCCGCCTCGCGCCTGAGTACCTCGGGCCGATCGCCATCGCTGCCTACTCCTACATGGCCCTCGTTCCGGTTATCCAGCCGCCCATCATGCGCGCGCTGACCACCAAGAAAGAGCGCCTCATCCGCATGGATTCCCTGCGCACCGTTTCCAAGAAGGAAAAGATCATCTTCCCGATCGCCGTTACCGCTTTCGTCGCGCTGCTCGTTCCGTCCGCTACCTCTCTGGTCGGCTGCCTGATGCTCGGCAACCTGTTCCGTGAGTGCGGCGTCGTGGATCGTCTGTCCGACACCGCGCAGAACGCTCTGATGAACATCGTCGTCATCTTCCTTGGCGTTTCCGTCGGCGCCACCGCGAAGGCCGAGTCCTTCCTCGCTCCGACCACGCTGGGCATCCTGGCTCTCGGCGTCGTTGCCTTCATGGGCGGCACTTCCGGCGGCGTCCTGCTTGCCAAGTTCATGAACCTGTTCCTGCCGGAAGGCAAGAAGATCAACCCGCTCATCGGCTCCGCCGGTGTTTCCGCCGTTCCGATGGCTGCGCGCGTTTCCCAGAAGGAAGGCCAGCGCGCTGATCCGGGCAACTTCCTGCTCATGCACGCCATGGGCCCGAACGTTGCCGGCGTCATCGGCTCCGCAGTTGCCGCGGGTGTGTTCATTGCCCTGTTCGGCTGATAAGGAGGTAGTTTCATTATGGAAAAGAAACCTTTGATGATCACGGAAACCATCCTCCGTGACGCGCACCAGTCGCAGGCCGCGACCCGTATGCGCATTGAGGACATGCTCCCCGCCTGTGAGCTGCTGGACAACATGGGTTACTGGTCTCTGGAGTGCTGGGGCGGCGCGACCTTCGACGTCTGCATGCGCTTCCTGAACGAGGATCCGTGGGAGCGTCTGCGCACCCTCAAGGCGCATATGCCCAAGACGAAGCTGCAGATGCTCTTCCGCGGCCAGAACATTCTCGGCTACAAGCACTATGCTGACGATGTCGTCGAGGAATTCTGCCAGAAGTCCATTGAAAACGGCATTGACGTCGTCCGTGTGTTTGACGCACTGAATGACATCCGCAACCTGCGCAAGGCCGTGGAAAGCGTTAAGAAATACGGCGGCTGGGCAGAAGTCGCGCTGAGCTTCACCGTCAGCCCCGTCCACAATGACGAGTACTTTGTCAACATCGCCAAGGAGCTGGAAAAGATGGGTGCAGATTCCATCTGCATTAAGGACATGGCAAACCTGCTGCTTCCCTTCCATGCTTATGATCTGGTTCGCAAGCTAAAGGACAATGTTACCATTCCCATCCACCTGCACACCCATAACACCGCCGGTACCGGCGATATGGTTAACCTGATGGCTGCACAGGCCGGTGTTGACATCGTGGACTGCGCACTGTCCCCCCTCGCGAACGGCACCTCTCAGCCTGCCACCGAGTCCCTCGTCGCCACCCTTCAGGGCACCGAGCGCGACACCGGTCTTGATCTGGTCAAGCTGAACGAAGCCGCCACGCATTTCCGCAAGGTCGCCGACCGCCTGAAGAAGGAAGGCTTCCTGGATCCCAAGGTTCTGGGTGTCGACACCAAGGCCCTGATGTATCAGGTTCCCGGCGGTATGCTTTCCAATATGCTCGGTCAGCTCAAGCAGGCCGGTGCTGAGGATAAGTACTATGAGGTTCTGGCAGAAGTACCGCGCGTCCGTAAGGACTTCGGCTATCCCCCGCTGGTCACCCCGACCAGCCAGATCGTCGGCACACAGGCAGTTATGAATGTCATCGCCGGCGAGCGCTACAAGATGGTTCCGAAGGAATCCAAGGGTCTGCTGCGCGGCGAGTACGGCAAGCTGCCCGGTGAAGTCAACGAGGAAGTCCGCCATAAGTGCATCGGCGACGACAAGGTCATCACCTGCCGTCCTGCCGATCTTCTCCAGCCGGAGCTGGAGAAGTACCGCGAGGAGTCCAAGGACATCGCCCGCTGCGAAGAGGACGTGCTCTCTTACGCCCTGTTCCCGCAGGTCGCGCGCAAGTTCATGGAAGCCCGCAACAATCCCAAGCCCGCCGAAGAGCCGAAGAAGGCTGCCGATCCCAATGCAGTCCGCGAGCTCTACGTCGAGGATTGCGGCAAATAAAGCGAAATCGCCGGGGAAGTCCCCCGGCGATTTTTTTCTGCGTGCAAAAACGCGCCCCGGCACCATACGATGCCGGAGCGCTGCTTTTCTTTTATGCAATATCCCACTTGATCTCTTCCGGCTGCTCGTCGAGCACTTCCGGATTGCGCAGGAGCTTCTGGAAGTATTTCAGAACCGTCGCATAGTAGAAGCCGTCGACAGTTCGCTCATCGCAGTTCAGAACGAAGTCAACATAGCGATGGGTCACGGGTTTGCCGGTCAGGTCCAGCTCCACCTTGCGGTACTTCCGTCCGAACGCGACAAAGACCGGCAGGTTGCCGAAGTCATACAGATGATGTACAATGGGCGGAATGCCCAGCGAACCCATGGAGGTGAAGATCACGGAAGCGTGGAAAGGACTGACCTCCAGCAGGAACTTCGGGATCTTGCCGAAATAGTCCATGACCTTCAAGAACCAGACGACAAACTTCAGAAGCAACCCCGGCAGACTGGCGAGCAGACTGGCAACATGGTCGAAACTGCTGTCCAACGGCGTGTTCTTGACTTCCTCATAGACCTTGTTGAACTTCTCATAGACCTCCTTGGAGGTGTCTGTCTGCGTCAGGTGCAGCTTGATCATGGTGTCCGAGGCTTCCGTGCTCATATCCTTTTTGATCGCCATGGTGAACTGAATGTCATCGTCGCGCTGGTAAACGCGCTGGCCGGACAGGAAGCGATTGCAGCCGGGGTATTTGGCAATGCAGCGGACATAGGCCGCGAGGAACACATGGGTAATGCCGAAATTTTCGAAGCCTTCCTTGCGCTTTTTGTGGATATAGCGCTCGATATTTGTAATCTCGACCGTGTCCTGAATGGAATTGGATGCGCCGTTGCGGTTCGGCATAATATAGTTTGCAACCACGGACATCCCGTTGATGGTGCGCACGCGGCGGCCATCGGAACGGTCCCCCCATGTCCTGTGGTACTTTCCGTCCATAAAGCGGCGCATGGCCAACGTCATCAGGAAGAGGGCGCTCACCATGCAGATGTTGGAGAGCTTGTCCATCAGATACCATAGCTCGATGGAATTCCACACCAGCAGGCAGTCATAAGTCAGTGCCGCAAGCGGCAAGAGCGTGATCAGGCTGAACACCCAAGGTCTTGTGATCCGCCCCGTCATGATAAACCGGTAGATCAAATAATAGCCCAGATACAGGATCCAGCAAACGACCACATAGCGCATATATCCGAACAGCGCATAGCCGCCGTGCAGATGCAGATCAAGCGCGATCTGGCCAAAATATACACAGACCCAGAATACCGGCGTCGTGGTGCGGTACAGGCTCTTGTCCCCCCAGATCAGAATCTGCATCACAAACAGCAGCAATGCTGCGATTGGCAGGACCTTCTGGAACCAGATGTTGACCGTGCGGATCTGCGCCGCTTCTCCGAAGCAGAGCGCGAGGATCTGCAGGGCGACCGCCGCGACGGACATAAGGGCAGCGATCCATGTCATGGCATTTTTCCGACTGACATAGTATCGTACAGCTTGTGTCATTTATTTTCCCCTCCTTCTGCAGCATCCCTCTGTGGATACGTGCATTATATTATACCTTAATTCAAAAAAAGAGTCAAGAAAAAAGCAAAAGGCGGCGCATTACGCGCCGCCTCAGCTTGTCAAAAAAGTCCTTTTGGACTTTTTTGACAAGCTACCTACAAAATTGCAAAATCAGCGGGTTATTGAACGCGAAAGGGAACCCATCTCCGCGCCAAGTGCCGCCGCTATGCGGCGGTTGCGCTCCGAAACGCCTCGCTGCGGCTCGGTGTGACGGTTCCCTTTCACACTATTCTTCCCTCCGAAACTTTCGGCTGGATAGGTTTTTTGACAGTCAGAGGCGGCGCATTACGCGCCGCCTCTGACCGGAAATTCCGCTCAGCCTCTTACCTGCTCTTCCACTTTGCCGCCGTCAACGAGATTCAGCGTTTCGGAATACTCCACGCGGCCGATCTTACAATGCTTGCCGACTGTCACGTTCTTGCCGCGGACGATCTCTGCCACAGTGTTTTCCAGCCAGATCGTATCCCCCTCAATGCTTCTGACCGTCAGACCGGGCTTTGCATCGCCGAAGAAGAACACATTCCGCTCTTTCCGAACCGTCAGGCTGCCGCAGCCGATGTCCCCGATCTCAGAGCGCCCGGAAGCGGAAAGCTCTATCGTTTCCGCATTTAGCAGGCCGGGAATCTCAACCTTACCGCTGGCGGCAAAGTGCTCGGCCGATACATCCCTGCCGCATTTCAGTCCGCCCGATACCCGGAGGTCCTTCGCATTGATCTTTCCTTCTACCGTCGCGCCGCCGGAGATACCGGCCTCGCCCAGCTCGGCGTTCCCTTCCGTTTTGAGGCTGCCGGAGAGCGACAGCTTCCCGGAAACGGCAATCCCGTGTTCCGCTTTGACGCCGCCGGAGATTTTCGCTGTTTCCGCCGAAAGGCGTCCTTCGACCTTCAAACTGCCGGAAACGTGCATCTCGCCGCAGGTCAGGTCATTTTCCGCCTTGAGCCCGCCGGAAACGTGCAGACGGTCGCACTGCACATCGCCGGTCATTTTCGCACCGCCGCTGACCCTGATCTCGCCATATTCTCCGCCGGTGATCTCGCCGGAACCGGAGCAATGATAATCCTGCTTCATAATTCTACTCCTTTCAGATACGTCAGGAGGTCGACTTCCCGTTCGCCCTCCGTTACTTTTACGTGCTGCAATTCCTCCATGCGGAAGCTGCGGGTGCTGTAGCGATCCTCCACGACCAGCCGCCGTACAGGTCTTTCCTCCTGCACCGGGTGCAGCTCCTGCGCCAGACGATCCAGACTGTCCGAGCGCGACAGGATCAGCTCCATGCGCGGGCAGATCTGCTGCCGGTAGAAAAACGTTTCCTGCCCGGTCGAAGTCGAGCGGCGCAGGAACCAGTCCTCCGGGATCAGTCCCATCCGCTTCCAGCGGTACAGCGCGCCATAGGAGATCCCGTACTTGTTCAGAAGCTCCTTTTTGGAGATCAGTTCTTCTTCCATTTCTCTCCTCCTCCCGTAACATTGTTACGCTCTTATGATAGCATAACATTGTTACGCTGTCAAGTATAAAATTTCGGACGAAGGAATCTCCTTCGTCCGAAATGTTCAGGCATTCTCCTCAAGCCACTGCTTCATCTCTGCGCGGCCATCTTCGGACATGGGGAAAGTCCTCTCCCCCTCCATCTGGCTCAGCTCATAGCAGAGCTGTCCGTGCCAGAACTCGCAGTGGATGGAACTCTCGCCCATGTTCACCTCGTGCTTGGTTTCCCACACGACGGTCGGGACGATGCGGAAGCGCAGTGCGCCGCAGCTTCCCGTGAAGATGTTGTCATTGGCAAAGGTGTGCAGGGTCGGAATGAAAATATCCGGCATACCTTAATCCTGCATCAGCTGTTCCATCTCGCCGATCAGCTCGTCGAAGAGCTTCAGCGCCTCTTCAACGGGCGCGGTGGTGCTCATGTCGACACCTGCGCCACGCAGCAGGTCGATGGGGCTCTTGCTGCAGCCGCCGGACAGGAAGCCGAGGTAATCCTTGACGGCGCTCTCGCCCTCGCGCAGGATGCGGCGGGACAGCGCGATCGCGGCGGCATAACCGGTGGCGTACTGGAAGACATAGTAGTTGTAGTAGAAGTGCGGGATGCGCATCCATTCCATGTCGATCTCGTCGTCGAGAACGACCTCTTCGCCGAAATACAGGCGGTTCAGACGGCGGTATTCCGCGTTCAGAACGTCCGGCGTCAGGCTGGTGCCCTCCTGCGCCATCTTGCCGATATTCAGCTCAAACTCCGCAAACATCGTCTGGCGGTACAGGGTCGTGCGGAACTGCTCCAGGAAGTGGTTGATGAGGTAGGCACGTTCCTTCTTGTCCGTCGTCTTGCCCAGCAGGTATTCCATCAGCAGCGCTTCGTTGCAGGTGGAGGCGACCTCCGCGACAAAGATCACATAGTCGGCATCGAGCGGCGTCTGCGTGTGGTTGGAGAGATAGGAATGCATCGCATGGCCCATCTCGTGTGCCAGCGTGAACTGGCTGTCCAGCGTGCCGGTATAGTTCAGCAGCACAAAGGGATGTACCTTTGCACCCGCAGAGTAAGCGCCGGAGCGCTTGCCCGCATTTTCATAGATGTCGATCCAGCGGCTGTCGAAGCCCTGCTTCAGGACCTTGCGGTACTCCTCGCCGAGCGGTGCCAGCGCGTCATAGACCGTCTGCTTGGCCTCGTCGATGCTCGCCTTCTTGGCCACATCCTCGACCAGCGGGGTGTAGATGTCGTACATATGCAGCTCGTCTACGCCCAGCAGCTTCTTGCGCAGGGCAACGTAGCGGTACATCTTGTCCATGTTCTTGTGGACGGCTTCGATCAGGTTGGTATAGACCGTCGTCGGCACGTTTGTCGCGTCGAGGGATGCCTCCATCGCGGAGGAGTACTTTCTCGCATCCGCGAAGAATTGCAGCTGCTTGACCTGCGCGGAAAGGATCGCGGAGATGGTGTTCTTGTAGCTGCCATAGGTGCGGTAGAGATTCTCAAACGCGCTCTTGCGCAGGGCGCGGTCGCTGCTTTCCATGTAGGAAATATAGGTGCCCTGCGACAGCGGATGATGGTTGCCCTCGGAGTCGATGGCATCCGGGAAGGTCACGTCGGCGTCATTGAACATTCCATAGATCGTATCGGGCGCGTTGGCCATCTCGCCGGCGGCGGCGAGGAGCTTTTCTTCTGCGGGCGTGAGCACGTGCGCGCGGCGGCGTCGAATGTTGTTTAGATAGCGGCGGTAGCGCTCCAGTTCCGGCAGTTCTGCATAGAATTTCTCCATCGTTTCATCGGAGATCGCCATGATCTCCGGGGTGGAGAAGCTGGAGGCCGCCTCGAGCGCCACGTAGGTGCTCATCAGGCTGCCCACCATGGCCTGATATTTGGAAACTCTTGCATCCTCATCGGAACGGCGCATGGCGTAGTTGCCCAGCGCATCGGCAAGCACGGCGATTTCTTCCGTCAGTTTCATATAGTCAAGCAGATTCTGCGCAGACCCGCCCAGCTTGCCTGCAAATGCGGAAACCGTTGGGATCAGGTCCTTCGCCTTCTGTAAGTCCGCTTCCCACAGCTCGTCCGTCGCATAGATGTCATGGATCGCCCACTTGTCCTGCTCGGCAATTTCCGAACGCTCAGGGATCCTCTTTGTTTCAGCCATTTTGCTTACCTCCGTTTGTTTTTTTCTCTTATTCTAGCACAATCCGCATGATTTCTCAACAAAAAATCTGCCGCATTTTTGCGGCAGATCCTGTTTTCAGTTCTCCGTGATCTCCAGCACTTCCATCGGGCAGGCCTTGACACAAATGCCGCAGGCGATGCACTTGGAGGCGTTGGCCATTCCCGGCTCGTACACGATGACGCCGAAGGGACAGGCTTCCTTGCACTTGCCGCAGCCGACGCAGAGCTTCTTATTGATCATGTACACGCCCGTCTTGGGGTTCTGGGTGATCGCACCATGCTCACAGGCCGCCGCGCATTTGCCGCACTGCACGCAGGTCATCGGACGGACCTTGCCCGCACGCTCAACGATCTGCACGCAGGATTTGTCCGGATGGAATTCCTTATAAAACGCATTGGAACAGGCACGCACGCACTCCAGGCAGGCCATGCACTGCGAGCCTTTCTTCACGGTCAGTTTCTTCATATCGGTATCCCCTTCTCTTGCAAATTTCCTGTTTATTATACAGGACTAACTTTTCAAAATCAACCGCCGCCGCAGAATATCGGGATAAAAATATTTTTTTCGCGCGGTTATTCTTGGAATTCCTGCAAATACTACGCAGGCAAAGATTTTTTCAATTGGGAGGAATACCATGAAACGCATTTTGGTCTTCTGTCTTGTCCTTGCGATGACACTCACACTGTTCACCGGCTGCAAGGGGAAAGGCAATGTATCTGACACAAACGACGGCAAGGTCGACGGCACAAACGGCTCAGCCATGACAGAACCGGCAGCATCCGGCGGCAGCACCGCGACATCGACCCCAATGACCGATGCAAGCACCTCTTCCACATCTTCCGCGTCTTCCACACACTCCAGTGAAGCAAGCGAAAGCGGCATGACCATTCCGGGAATGACGGACGAAACCACTCCCGTCAAGCCTGCCAAGGTCACGAAAAACTGAATTCTATGATAAAAGCCGCCGGGCATCCGGCGGCTTTTCAGCTTGCAAAATTGCAAAATCAATATTTGTAGTATTATTTTGCAATTTTGGCCGCTGCGGCGGGTTATTGAACGCGAAAGGGAACCCTGACGGTTTCCTTTCACTCTTTTCTTCCCTCCGGAACTTTCAACCAGATGGTTTTTTGACAGTCTGAAAAGCCGCCGGACATTCGGCGGCTTTTTCCCTATTTATTGCAGCTTTATTGCATCGGGATCAGCAGCAGCGTGTCGGCCGGAACCACCGCGCCGGTAAGCGCATTGGCCTCCATGACCGCCTGTGTCGCCGTGTGATAGGCCTTGGCAATGTCCCAGACGTCCTGCTCGGCCTCCGTCCGCCGTAGGATCACCGCCGGGCGGCGCTCTGCCGACTGCGGCGGCTCGGTGATCTCCCCGCCGCAGACACAGCGCAGGCGGTGCTCCGCAAAGCTTTCAAGCTCCACGCTCACCGGGCAGCGCAGCTCCATTCCGTCGGCGCCCGCCGCGCTGAAAATCTCGCCTCCGCCCGTCACGCGCAGGCGGCAGCCGCCGTCCTCGGCCAGCTCCGTGGAGAAGTTCGCCGCCGGGCGCATGGAGCGTCCCTGCAATTTTCCCTCCCCGTCTACATACAGAACGTTCACGGACATCGGAAGCTCCAGCAGCATCCGCTCCCCCTCGCGCCGGCGAATGGTCTCATCGGTGTAGAGCCACGCATCGACCACGCCCCCCGCGGGCGCGTCGCTCTGCGCAAGCGCCGTTTCCCGGAAGTTCTGACGGTCCAGAACTCCCGTGACCTTCCACTCCACCCACTGCGGCGACAGCTCCGCATTGGTGCAGAACGCATCTTCGATCAGTGAGACCTCCTGCTCTCCGTAGGCGGTACACTGCGCGATCAGGTTCGCGCTCAGCAGCAGACGGCGGCAGTCCATCTGGCCGTCCGGCTCCGTTTCGACGGAGGTCATTGCCAGCACGGTGCTGAGCGCGTGGTCGTCCAGCTCCTGCTCCATGTCCACATACTGCGAGAAGGGCACGCCGGCTTCAAAGCTGTGCAGCTTCCCCTCCGGACATTCATAGAGCGCGTGGACGATCAGGTTTCCCTTGAACACCGCCTTGCTCCCCACCAGCTTCTGCTCCTCGACCTCCGTGCGATAGACGCACTTGAGCAGCCGCTCCACCGCAGGCTTTGTGCCGGGGATCTCAACATCCTCGTTCAGGATGAAGCTCTTCTCCCCCAGCTCCAACGGCAGCCGCAGCGGAATTTTCGTCCGCCGGAGCTGTAAGGTCGCCGCCGGTTCCGGAATATCATAAAGCGTCTGCCGCTGCCTTGCATAAACGCTCATCGTGCAGCGCACGCCGACGCGCACCAGCACCTTCCGGGAATTGAGCATCCGCGCATCCACGCTGCTGACCGCACAGGCACACTGCATGGTGCAGTCGTCGTAGTCTGTATCAAACTCCTTTCGCGCGGAAAACGGGATCTGTGTTTCCAGACGTCCGATCTCGCCGTCCTCCGTTACGAACAGCACACCGACCTGCGCATTTCCACTGACGCCTGCCGCTCCCGCGCTGCATTCCTCCGAACGGATCAGCGCCGTCGCAAAGGCATCGACCACGCGGTCGGCATCCGGGTAGCTGTCCGGCACGATCAGCTCCGCCGTCTGCTCCTGTGTGACCGTTTCACACAGGACACGGCTGAGATAATTCAGTTCCCTTTCCTGAAAGACAAGCTCCATTCATTTTCACCCCTTGTTCGTTCTAGCAATACTTATGCGCCGTCGGACAAGATTATCACACTTTATTTGCAGCGCCGCGTGCAGCACAGACCGATCACCAAGAGGCCAATGCCGACGACTGCCAGAACGAATTCGGAGGAAAACAGCAGCGACAACAGCAATCCCGCCCCCAGCGCCATGAGCACCGACCCCAATAACTCACTTTTTCTGCACATAAAAACCGCCCCCTGCCAGTTCTATGCGCAGGAGGCGGCTTCTATTCTCTATTTATCCTTCACTTGCCAGGGTTTGATCTCTTTTGCCGCTTCATAGAGGCGGACATAGCTTGCATGGCGCGAGGGCTGAATTTCTCCCGCCTGCACCGCTTCCAGCACCGCGCAGCCCGGTTCGCACAGATGCGCGCAGTCGTGGTAGCGGCAGCGACCGATGTACGGTGCAAAATCCGGAAACGCATATTGCAGGTTTTCCTTGAGGATCAGCTCCATCTGATCGGTATCAAATGAGGAAAAGCCCGGCGTGTCGATCAGGCAGGTGCCGTCCGGCAGGGCGCACAGCTCGACATGGCGCGTCGTATGGCGGCCGCGCCCCAGCTTTTCCGAAATCTCGCCGGTCTTGGCGGAAAAGTCCGGTGCGATCCGGTTGAGCACGCTGCTCTTACCCACGCCGGAGTTTCCGGTGAAGGCAACGGTCTTCCCCGCAATTCTGCGGTGCAGCGCCTCGACCCCCTCGCCGGTAGCGGCGCTGGTGCGGAACACCTCGAAGCCCGCGCCCGTGTAGATCGTATACAGGCGATCTTCGTCCGAAAGGTCGATTTTATTGATGCACAGCAGGACGGGGACGCCCTGATTTCCCGCGATCGCGCTGACGCGGTCAATGAGGAAGGGATCCGTGACCGGGTTGGTTTCGCTGGCGAAAATGACCAGCGCGTCGAGATTGCTCACCGCCGGGCGCACAAAGGCGTTGCGGCGCGGGCGGACGGCCTCGACCATGCCGCGGCCGCCCTCCATGGAGCACTCCACATAATCTCCGACCAGCGGCGTCAAGCGTTCCTTGCGGAATTTTCCGCGCGCACGGCACTCAATGACGTCCTGCTCTGCTTGAACATAGTAAAAGCCGCTAAGCGCTTTTACGATTCTGCCGCTGAATTCCATCAGCCCGCAGCTTCCTCGGTGGACGGCTCCGTGGAGGGCTCAGTCGGCTCCGTGGGCGGGGTCGTAGGCTGCGTGGGAGGATCGGTGGGAGCGGGGCCGTCGGAAACCTCAAGCACCACGATGGTATCCTTCGGCACCTGCGTGTTGGCCTTTTCACTCTGATGGATGACGCGGTCCTTTTCTTCCTTCTCGTTAAAGACGCGCTTGGTTTCGTACTTCAGTCCGGCATCGCGCAGGAGCTTGATGGCGTCCATGACGTCCAGACCCTCGACGGGCGGGACATCGACCTTGCCGTTGCCCTTGCTGATATAGACCGTGACGTTCTGGCCCTTGCTCAGCTCGCTCTTGGAGGCAGGCTCCGTGCGGGTCACATTGCCCTCGGCCACGTCGTCGCTCTCCTCTTCCAGGAAGGTGTACTTGAGATTCAGGCCCATGGCATCGAGCAGTGCCTCGGCGTTGGCCTTGGTCTGGTTCTTGAGCTCCGGCATCTTCGTGGAGCCGAGGCTGACATAGACCGTGACCGCCTGATTTTTCGTCAGCTCCGTATCCGCAGCCGGTTCCGTGCGGATGACATAGCCCGCGAGGACGGTTTCGCTGGATTCTTCCTTCGTTGTGATCTTCAGACCGAGCTCCATCGCATTGAGCTGCGCGATCGCGCTACTGTCGGTCTGGTTGACCAGATTCGGCATCTTGTTTGTTTCATTCCCAAGGCTGACCTTCAGCGTGACCGTTCTCGTCTTGCCGCCCTTGACTCTGTCGTTTGCCTTGGGAGACTGGTCAAACACCTGTCCCTTGGGGTAGTTTTCATTATACTCGTAGGTCGCACCGGTAATGTCGATGTTCAGCTCCGGGTAGTCCTCGGGATTGATCTTCTCGATCTCCATGCCGACAAAATTCGGCACAACGATGGTATCGACCGTGTTGGACGGCTGCTTGCCGCCGCCGAACAGGCTGATTGCCAGCACGATCAGCAGGATCACTGCAAGTCCCGCACCGGAGAGGATCAGGATGAGCTTCAGACGGCGCTTCTTTTCCTCGGCCTGCTCCGCCTCGCGGCGCTCGCGCTCTTTGCGTCGCTCCTCCGCACTGCGGGGATTGTTCTGCCGGCGCGCAGCGGCATAGCGCTCCGCCTCGGAGCGAGGGGTAGCCGGGCGCTGCACCGGACGCTGCTGCACGGGCGCCTGCGGCGCGACGCCGCCGAAGTACAGGAAGGTCATGCCGGGATTCTTGCGGAATTCTTCCATGTCATGCAGCATTTCGGTCGCGGAGGCATAGCGATCGTCCGGGTTGACCTCCATGGCGTGCATGGTGATCTGCTCGATGCCGCGGGGGATCCCCTCGACCAGCTCGCTGGGAGGCGTTGCGCCGCCGTTGATGTGCTGGATGGCCACGGACACCGGCGTTTCGCCGTCGTAGGGTGTACGGCCGGTCAGCATCTCATACATGACGACGCCGAGGGAATACAAGTCGCTGCGGCAGTCCACATGGCCGCCCTTGGCCTGCTCCGGGGAGATATAGTGTACGGAGCCGAGCGCCTCGCGCGTCAGCGTGTTCTGCGCGGAGCCGATGCGGGCAATGCCGAAGTCCGCAACCTTGATGCTCCCGTCCTTCAGGATCATGATGTTGTGCGGCTTGATGTCGCGGTGGATGATGCCGCGGCTGTGTGCATGCTCCAGCGCCTTGGCAATCTGCATGGAGAAATGCAGCGTCTCGCGCCAGTTGAGGCTGCCCTTCTTTTCCAGATACTGCTTGAGCGTGATGCCCTCGATCAGTTCCATGACAATATAGTCCACATCGCCGGAGCGGGAAACATCATACACACTGACGATATTCGGGTGCGACAGCATCGCGACCGCCTGCGACTCGGCATGGAAACGTCTGCGGAACTCCTGATCGCGGGAGAATTCATCTTTCAGAATTTTGATTGCGACCAGCCGGTTCAGCCGGTGGCACAGTGCTTTATATACGACCGCCATTCCGCCGGTGCCGATCACTTCCAGGATCTCGTAGCGATTATCCAGCAGTCTGCCTATGTAATTATCCATATTTACTCCTATCCGCTGTTCGTTCTCGTCGGTGAACGAAGACCGAAATACCCGCCGCTGCGCAGCGGCAAACTATATTAAAGTGCGATCAGCACCGAAGTGACATTGTCCGGCGCGCCGCGGCCCTTTGCGATCTGCAAAAGGCGCTGGCAGCAGTCGTCCTTGTGTGCGCCGTGAACGACCTCAAAGAGGATCTCCTGATCCGCCATCTGGTTGGACAGGCCATCCGAGCACAGAAGCAGGCAGTCGTTTCTTTCAAGTTGGAGGGAGAACAGGTCGGCATTGACCTGCGCCTCCGTGCCGACGGCGCGGGTGATCAGATTCTTTCCCGGATGGTTTTTCGCCTGCTCCGGTGTCAGTTCGCCCCGCTGCACCATCAGTTCGACGAGAGAATGATCGACCGTTACGCAGCGCACGCCGTCGGAATTGAGAAGATAGGCGCGGCTGTCGCCGATGTTCAGCACGAGAGCATCGCGACTTTGCAGCACCAGCGCGGCGACCAGCGTGGTGCCCATGCCGGTGAATTCCTCGCTGAGCTTGGAGTGTTCAAAAACGGAGGTGTTCGCCAGCGCAGCCGCACCGCGGAGCATGGCCTGCAATTCCTTCGGCGTCTGATCCGGCCGGAAAGAGCGGCTGACCTCTTCGGTAAAAACTTCACAGGCAAGGCGGCTTGCTACATTGCCCGCCTTCGCGCCGCCCATGCCGTCGCAGACCACGGCCAGCAGGGCATCCCCTTTCAGGGGTTCAATGCGGTAATAGTCCTGATTCTGTTCGCGGACATTGCCGGTGTCCGACAGTCCCCAAGCTTCCATCTCAGTACTCCTTTCCGTTGGTTTGCTGCTCAAATTTTCTTCTCAACTGCCCGCAGGAGGCATTGATGTCGCTGCCGAGCGTCCGCCGCACCGTCGCCGGGATGCCGTGTGCCTCCAGCGTTTTCTGAAAGGCCAGCACCGTTTCCGGCCGGCTGGGCTTGAGCGGGCTCTCTTCGATGTTATTGAGCGGGATGAGATTCACGTGCGCCGCGATGCCCTTGAGCCGCCGGATCAGCAGCTCGGCCATCTCCTGCGAGTCGTTGACATCCCGGATCATCGCATATTCAAAGGAGATCCGCCGTCCCGTTTTCTCAAAATACGTCCGGCAGGCCGCCAGCAGCGTTTCAATGGGATAACGCCGGTTGACCGGCATGATCGTATCGCGCACCGCATTGTCCGGCGCGTGCAGGGAAACGGACAGCGTGAGCTGTAAATTTTCCTCCGCGAGCCGTTCGATGCGGTCGGCCAGTCCGCAGGTGGACAGGCTGATGTGGCGCATCCCGATGTTCATTCCCTTTTCGGAATTGACCAGCTCCAGAAAGCGAAGCACGGTATCGTAGTTGTCCAGCGGCTCTCCGATGCCCATCAGAACGATATTGGACACCGGCAGGCCGGAATCCAGTTGGGTAAAGATCACCTGATCAAGCATTTCCGCCGGCGTCAGCCGCCGCACAAGCCCGCCCTTGGTGGAAGCGCAGAAGGCGCAGCCCATCGGGCAGCCGACCTCAGAGGAGATGCAGACGGTATTGCCGTGGTGGTAGCGCATCAGAACGCTTTCGACGCAGTTGCCGTCGGCCAGCCGCCAGAGGTATTTGATCGTACCGTCCTTCGCGGAGACCAGCTTGCGTGCCACCGTCGGCGCGGTGAGGCTGTACGCCTCCGCCAGCCGTTCACGCAGGGATTTGGAGAGATTCGTCATCTCGTCGAAGCTCCGCGCGCCGCGGTGCATCCACTGGTACACCTGTCCTGCGCGGAAGGCCGGTTCGCCCATGGCGGCCATCTCCTGCGTCAGCTCGGCAAGGGTCATGGATTTAATGTCTTTCACGGCTTCCTCCTGAGTTTGCAGATGAAAAATCCGTCCGTTCCGTGGTCGCAGGGAAGCAGCGTCGTCATGGCGCCGTCCGGAATCCCGGAATTCTCCGGAAAATGTACCGTTTCCGCGGAATACTCCGGATGCGCCCGCAAAAATGCTTCCGCAACGTCCTCATTTTCCCGCCGCAGAACGGTACAGGTGCTGTAGAGCAGCACGCCGCCGGGTCTGACATAGCGCGCCTGCTGCGAAAGAATCGCAAGCTGGAGCGCGGGCAGGCGCTCCGTCTGCGTCAGATCCTTATAGCGGATGTCCGGCTTCTTTCGGATCACGCCGAGGCCGGAGCACGGGACGTCCGCAAGCACGGCGTCCATAGCGCTCTCCCATTCCGGAACCGGCTTGGATGCATCCTGCAATCGCGTTTGCAGAATGGAAATCCCCAGCCGCGCCGCGCCGCGCTCGATCAGTTGTAATTTGTGCGGATGAATGTCACAGGAAGTCAGGCTGCCGCTGTTCTGCATGGCAATGGCCGCAGCAAAGCTCTTGCCGCCCGGCGCTGCGCAGCAGTCCAGCACGCGCATCCCCGGCGTCAAACCGGCGGCCTCGACCGCCAGCCGCGCCGCAGCGTCCTGCGCATAGAACATTCCGTCCCGGAAGGCCGGAAGCTCCTCCAGATTCCCCGTGCCGCGCACGGTCAGGCAGTCCGGCAGCCACGGGTGCGGCGCGCAGGAAATTCCTTCCGCCGCCAGCGCGTCCATGACCTCTTTTTCCGTCGCCTTCAGGCGGTTGATCTGCAAAACGGTTTCCGGCGCTTCGTTGTGGCTTTTCATCAGGCGCTGTGCCGTTTCCCGGCCGAACTGCTGTTCAAAAAGCGCCGCCAGCGCAGCCGGATGGCTGTATTTCACATTTGTCTCCTGCGGCTGCGGCAGCTCGCCCGCGCGCAGAAGATTGCGCAGCACCGCGTTGACCAGCCGCGCCGCCTGCGGATTTGCAAAGCGCTTCGTCTGCTCCACCGCTTCGTTGACGGCAGCGGAGGCGGGGATCTTATCCGTCAGCATGAGCTGATAGAGCGCAAGGCGCAGGATCTCATGCACCGCCGGCTGCAATTTCTCCAACTTGGTAAACCGGGCAAGCTGCCAGTCCAGCAGCAGCCGGTTCTGCAAAACACCATAGCAGAGCCTGCTCGCCAGCGCCGCCTCGCGGCGATCCATGCCGCGCAGCAGCTCCTTGAGCGCGCCGTCCGACCACGCACCGGATTTCCGGCAGGCCAGCAGCGCGCGCAGCGCGGCATCCCGGCCGGTCATGCTCACAGCTCGATCGGATGGCCCCGGAAATAATCCGGTGCGCGCATCCGCTTGCCGCCGTCGGCCTGCAATTCCAGCACCTCGACTACGCCGTCGCCGCAGGCGACCTCCACTGCGCGCTTCGTCAGCGCCACGGGCGTTCCCGGTGCTTTTTCGCTCTTTTTCTCCGTCGGGCGGACGGAGTAAATTTTGAAATGCGTCCCCGCCAGCTCCGCCGTCGCGACGGGCCACGGATCCAGACCGCGGACGTGGTCCGTGATCTGACGCATGGTTTTCGTCCAGTCAATAGGGCACAGCGCCTTGGTCAGCATGGGCGCAAAGGTCGCCTTTGTGCCGTCCTGCGGCGTGCGCCGGGCGGTACCCGCCTCCACTGCGCGCAGGGTGTCGCAGAGAAGCTCCGCTCCGATGCCGGCCAGCCGGTCAAGCAGGCTCTGTGCGTTTTCAAACGGGTCAATGGGCGTTTTTCGAATCTCAATGATGTCGCCCGCGTCCATCTCTGCCGCCATATACATGGCCGTCACGCCGGTTTCCTCCATCCCGTTCAGGATAGCCCACTGCACCGGCCCGGAGCCGCGCAGCTCCGGCAGCACGCTTGCGTGGATATTGATGCAGCCGAGCCGGGGAATGTCCAGCACGCGCTGGGGAAGGATTTTTCCATAAGCGACCACTGCGATCACGTCCGGTCTCAGCGCGCGCAGCTCCTCGACGACCGCGTCGTCCCGGAAGGTCGCGGGCTGATAGACCGGAAGATCCTGCGACAGGGCGTAGGTTTTCGTTTCGGACATCACCAGCTTCATGCCGCGGTTTTTCGGCATATCTGGCTTGGTGTACACGCCGACGACCTCAAATTTTTCCTCCACCAGACGGCGCAGGCAGGTCGCGGAGATGTCCGGCGTTCCCATAAAAACGACTCTCATTCTTCGCTCTCCCCGATCGTGTGCATCCGCTCGATCTCCTCGTCCGACAGCTTGCGGTAGGCGATCTCCGTATAGAGGTGGCCGTCAAGGTGGTCGCACTCGTGGCAGATGCAGCGCGCGATCAGCTCTTCGCCCTCGATCTCAAACCAGTCGCCGTGGCGGTCCTGCGCACGCGTCTTGACATGGTTGGGGCGCTTGACCATCCAGTATTCGCCCGGAACGCTCAGGCAACCTTCCATGCCGTCCTGCTCGCCGGAGGTCTCCATGATTTCCGGATTGATCAACTCGACGATCTCGTCGCCTACATCGATCACGACAACGCGGCGCAGAATGCCCACCTGCGGCGCGGCAAGGCCGACGCCGTTGGCATCCGCCAGTGTTTCCGCCATGTCGTCCAGCAGCGTCCAGAGTTTTTCGTCAAATTTCGTCACCGGGCGGGACACCTTGTGCAGAGTCGGCTCCTCGGCGGTCAGAATTCTTCTCAGTGCCATTTTTATCCCTTCATTCGTCGCTGTTCACGTCGGCAAAGACGCCGACGCCGCGGTATTTCCTGTCTTTTGCAAATTCCCGCATACAATATGCCACAAGCTGCCGCAACGTGCGGGTATTGACGCAGCTGAGCGTCAGACGGCAGCGATAGCGGTAGTTCACTTTTGCCACGGCCGCAGGCGCGGGGCCGAGGATGTTCGCCTGCTCCTGCCGGTAATAGGGCGAAGCAAGCTGGGCGGCGAGCATTTCGCGGAAGTCCTGTGCGCCGTGCCAGACCGCTTCCTCATCAAGCCCGTGAAAGGTGACGGTCAGAAGATCCCGGAACGGCGGACAGCCGCGAAGCTCCCGCAGCGGAAGCTCCTCTTCAAAAAAAGTGTCATAATCCTGCTGCGCCGCGAGGGTGAGCACCCGGTTCTGCGGCGTCATGGTCTGAATGACTGCCCGTCCGCCGACCGCGCCGCGCCCGGCGCGTCCGACGACCTGCGTGACCATGCTGAACGTCGTTTCCGCCGCCTTGTAAGACGGAACATAAAGCGACAGATCCGCATCGATCACGCCGACAAGCGTCACATTCTCAAAATTCAATCCCTTCGTTACCATCTGCGTGCCCAGAAGGATTGGGATTCTCTCCTCCTGAAACTGCCGCAAGAGCTTCTCATGCGTGTTGACCGCAGAGATCGTATCGGCGTCCATGCGCAGCACACGCGCGCCGGGCAGCAGATTTTCCAGCTGCTCCTGCACCTTCTGCGTGCCGAAGCCGATCTGCTTCAGGTGCCCGCCGCAGACGGGGCAGCGCGCCGGAAGCGGCTCGGAGCGCCCGCAGTAGTGGCACATCAGGCGGCCATTTGCATGGTGATAGGTATAGTTTGCGCTGCACGCCGGGCAGACCGGCACATAGCCGCAGTCCACGCAGGCGATCATCCGGCTGGTGCCGCGCCGGTTCAGAAACAGGATGGACTGCTGGCCGTTTTGCAGATTCTCCCGCAGCGCGAACAGCAGCGGCTCACTGATGGCGGTCGGATTGCCGCTTTTCAGCTCCTGCTTCATATCCACAAGCTCCACCGGCGGCAGCGCCTTCCGGTTATAGCGGCGGTGCATCGTGTAGAGCCGATAAATTCCCTTTTTCGCGCGGTACATACTCTCCACGCTCGGCGTCGCCGAGCCCAGCAGCACCAGCGCCTTTTCCTGCACACCGCGGTAGATGGCGACCTCCCGCGCGTGATAGCGCGGAGAATTCTCCGATTTATAAGTGTGCTCCTGCTCCTCGTCCACGATCAGCAGGCCGAGGTTCCGCGCCGGCGCAAACACGGCCGAGCGCGTCCCAATGACCACCCGCGCCTCCCCGCTGCGAATGCGCTTATAGGCATCGTAGCGTTCGGCTATGCTCAGGCTGCTGTGCAGCACCGCAACATTTTCTCCGAAATGCGCGGCAAACAGCGCCAGCAGCTGCGGCGTGAGCGCGATCTCCGGCACGAGCAGGATCGCCGATTTTCCCTCCGCAAGGCAGCGGAAGATCAGATGAATATACACCGAGGTCTTGCCGCTCCCGGTCACGCCGTACAGCAGGGCAACGCCCGGCGCTTCCTGCGCGGCCTGCGCCGTCAGGCCGTCACAGGCCGCTTGCTGCTCCTCGTTGAGAAGCAGCGGCCCGTCCAGCCTGGCCGGCGTGATCTTCGTGCAGCGAAGCTCCTCCTGCGCACGCGAGGTCAGATAGCCCAGCGTTTCCAGACGGTTCAGCGTCGCCGTGGTCGCGCCCGTAAAGTAGCACAGCTCCTTTGCCGCGCACTCGCCCAGCGTGGCGAGCATCTCCAGCGCGGCACTCTGCATGGGCGCGCTGCGCTTTTTGCTCTGCGCATACCGCATGGCTTCCTCGGCGGAAACCGCCAGTGCCACGATGCGCTCGGTTTTATCCGACACACGGCGGCGATGCGCCGTATCGCAGGTAAGGAGTTTTTTTCGCAGAAGGTAGCGAAGCGCGTCGTCCAGCGCTTCCTCGTCAAACTGCCGGCGCAGCGCCTCTTCCTCCGCGCTGCCGCCCAAGGCTTCCAGCGTCTGCATTACGGCAAGCGCATCCGGCCGGCGGCTGATTGCGGTTTTCCAGTCCGCGTCCGGAACGATCGCGTAGCGGTTGCGTTCCCGGAACCAGATCCCCGCCGGAAGCACCGCCTTGATCGCATCATAAAACGTGCAGAAATAGCGCTCACGGAGAAACGCCGCCAGATGCAGCCCGCGCTCATCCAGCACGGGCGCGTCGTCCAATGCAGCCGCGACCGGCTTGAGCCCAGCTTCCTCGCCCTCAGCAAGCGCCAGCACGACGCCCTCGCAGGTGCGGTTGGCCCGTCCGAAGGGGATGCTGACGCGCATTCCCGGTCGGAGCTTCATGCCCTCCGGGACACGGTAGTCATAGGGCTTGTCAATGGCAAAAACCGCCGCGGAAACGGTAATTTTAGCAATCACGGGCGTGCGATTACTCGCGAACCTTTGCGGCCAGCTTGCCCTCTGCGACCTCGCGGATCGCCAGCGTCACAGGCTTGTCTTCCAGCGGAATGTGGAAGGTCTCAGACTCAATGGAGATCTGACGCGCGCGGCGCGCGACGACATTGACCATCAGGTAGCGGCTGTCGATGTGCTTGAGCAGCTCTGACATTGCGGGATACAGCATATTAAAGTTCCTCCTTGAGTGTTTGGAATCTATTTTCAGACCGGCATTCCTCCGCCGTCAGGATCGCGCGGATCTCCGCGGCGGCGTGTTCGACCGTATCATTGACGACGATGTACTGATATTTTTCCGCGGTGCGGCACTCCTGCTCCGCGATATGCAGGCGGCGCTCCGCGATCTCCGGAGCGGTATCGCCGCGGTTCAGCAGGCGGTAGCGCAGTTCGGAAAAGGACGGCGGCGCGACAAAGATGGAAATCGCGTCCCTGCGGCGCTCGATGACCTGCAAGGCACCCTGCACCTCGATCTCCAGCACGACGTTGATGCCCTGCGCCAGCGCGTCATCCACGGCCTTCTCCGGCGTACCGTAATAGTTTCCGGCATAGCTGGCGTATTCCAGCAGCTCGCCGTCAGCGATCATTTTTTCAAAGCGCGGCTTGTCCATGAAGAAATAGTGCACGCCGTCGACCTCGCCGGGGCGGATGGGCCGCGTCGTCGCGGACACGGAAAAGCGCAGGCTCGGGTCACCGCGCATGACTTCCTTCAGAACCGTTCCCTTGCCGACGCCCGAAGGGCCGGAAAGGATGATGATCTTTCCCTGCTTCACAGTGCTTCCTCCTCCGTTTCCTCCTCCGGCTTTTCCGCAAAGCGCTTGGCGATCGCCTCCGGCGCAATGGCGGACAGGATCACATGATCCGTGTCCATCACGATCACCGAGCGGGTCTTTCTGCCATAGCTGGCGTCGATCAGCATCGCGCGGTCCTTCGCCTCCTGCACCAAACGCTTGACCGGTGCGGAGTCCGGACTGACGATGGTCAGCAGCCGTTCCGAGGAGATCATATTTCCGAAACCGATATTGATCAATCTCATGGCTTATTCGATGTTCTGGATCTGCTCGCGGATCTTTTCCAGCTCCGCCTTGATCTCCACGACGTTGCGCGCCTGCTCAATGTCATTGCCCTTGGAGCCGATGGTGTTGGCCTCGCGGTTCATCTCCTGCAGGAGGAAATCGAGCTTCCGGCCGACGCTGCCGCCCTCGCAGAGCAGCTTTTCCATCTGCGCCAGATGGCTGCGCAGGCGGACGGTCTCCTCGTCCACGGCGATGCGGTCGGCAAAGATCGCCGCCTCGGTCAGGATTCGGCTCTCGTCGATGGAAGTGCTCTCCAGCACCTCGCGCATCTTCGCCTCCAGCCGTGCACGGTACTCCTGCACCGTCACGGGGCTACGCGCTTCCACGCGCTCCACCACGGACAGGATCGTCGCAGCCCTGCTGCGAAGATCCGCCACCAGCGCGGCGCCCTCCGTGCAGCGCATCTGATCATAGGCGTGCAGCGCCTCCCGCGCAACGGAAACGATGTCGGCCGTGATCTGCTTTTCGTCCTCCTCCTGCTTCTCCACAACAAAAACATCGGGGAAGCGGGTCAGTGCCGTCGCGGTGATGTCCTCGCGCACGTCATAGTCCTTTGCGATCGTGCGCAGGGCTTCCAGATAGCCCTCCAGCACCGGCCGGTTGAGGGAAATGCGGACATTTTCTTCCGCCGTGACATTGACGGTGACAAACATGTCCACCTTGCCGCGGCTGACAAATTCCTTGACGCTCTGCTTCAGCGCGTCCTCCGCATAGGAAAAGGCGCGCGGCAGCCGGACGCTGCAATCCAGAAAGCGATTGTTCACCGAGCGGAGCTCCACCGTGATCTCCCGGCCGTTCAGCGTCTGCACCGCTCGACCGTATCCTGTCATGCTACGAATCAATTTGATCCTCTCCTTTTCCTTACCGGCACCCGCTGCAAAGGCAGTTCAGGCACATCAGCGAGCTGCAGCAGCCGCAAAGGTCGTCCGTCGCGTCGTACTGGGTCTGCCGGTAGGTATTGCCGCCGCCGTGAATACTGTTCAGGGCGCTGCGGTATTCGATATTGTTGGGGTCCATGTTCACTGCGATGCGGAAATTCTGTGCGGCTTCGTCCATCCAGCCGCGCCGCTGCGCAATCGCGCCGCGCAGGAAATACCATTCGGCGTTGTGCTGCGCGATCCCGTCGAGCTTGGCCTCCGCCTGATCGAGCGCACCCATCTGGATGAGCCGCCGCACCTCGTTCAGCTCTCCCCCGCCGGCATAAGAGGACTGGGAGGAGTAGCCGCCGTAGTTCTGCGAGGACGAGGAACTACTCCCGCCGCCCTTGGTCAGCGTGTCGTAGGCCTCGTTGATCTCCTTCATTTTCTCCTGCGCAAGGTCGGCAAGCGGATTGTTTGCATAATTGTCCGGGTGGTACTTGCGTGCAAGCTCCCGATAGGCTTTTTTGATCTCTTCGTCCGACGCGCCGTGCGGCACGCCAAGGACCTCGTAGGGGTCTTTCATTTTTTACTCCTTTTGCAGAAGGTTCCCTCCGCAACGCTGTGCAGCACCGCGGGCAGGCCATAGTAGATAATATTCGTCAGGATCGCACCGTCCGTGCGCGGCGGAAGCAGCTCCAGTGCGGAGGCCGCAAGGCCGATGGAGGCGTCCATCGTTTCCAGAAGCTGCGCCTTGTCCTCCGGCGGAAGCGCGCCGTCTTTCAGACAATAACGGTAGATCAGCGGGTTGTAGCTGCCGGATTTTGCATCCTTCGGCAGATCGTCCAGTGCGTCGGCAAGGTACAAAAACCGGCCGACATGGTAGAGCAGCAGCTCCGCCGCGCGGCGCTCCTTTTCCTCCGGGAAAAAGTCTGCGCAGCCCTTCAGGAGGCTTGCAAAGGCGTCCGCCGTGCGGTCGATGCTCGCGCAGTGCGCTTCCTCCAGCCCGTGCAGCAGCTCCAGCTTTTCTCCGAACAGGCGGTCTGCTTCCGGATGGCGGCGCGCCGCCTTGCGGTAGCTGCGGCGGTAAAGCCCCAGCGCCATCCGCGCAGCCATGCGCTTCGGAAGATTCCCGTCGCGCTCGGCATCGCGCAGCTTCCAATAGGAGAGCAGCACACTCATATCGGCCGCATAGACCATGGCCGCATCCTGCGTCAGGCAGTCCTTTCTGCATACGATGCGCGCCGGGCAGAAGCATCGCTCCGCCGGAGCCTTCTCCCCGCCCTTCAGCAGGAAATAAAGGAACGTCATATCATAATTGACGAGGAACCGCGCGTGAAAACCGTAATTGCGCTTCAGGCTGCGGCAAAGGCCGCAGTAGGCCGCGCGGTAGCGCGCAAAATCCTCCTCGGACAGTTTGTCCTTTCTGGGAAGTACATAACCAAACATCTATTCCGCAAGCTCCACGATACGGTAAACGGGCGGTCTGCGCCGCACGCGTCGGTCATACCACACGGCCGGAAGCACGCCGAGCACAAACCCGGCCGCGCCGCCCCAGCCTGCGGCGATTCTCAGCGCGCCGGCGGCAAAATAGCCCGCAAAGAACAGAACCAGCGGAAGAACATACACCAGCGCGGCCGCGCGCAGCACCACGGCGCTGCCCGACTCGATATAGACCACATCGCCGGGCCGGGCGTGGATGTCGTTTTCGGCCTGCACGGTAACGGTCTGCCTGACCGCGCCGCAGCCGGCGCACTTGTGGCAATCGCCGCTGCACGCCGACTCCCGCGTCACGCTGACCTCCGCGCGATTTTGAGGAAGGAGCCGCGTCACTCTCGCTTTTTGCTGCATTACGATTCCATTTCTCCGTTCAGAATGACCGGCACCGTATACGGCCCGCCGATCACACCGACGTCTGCCAGAGAGGCAATCATGCTGACCTCCAGCGTCACATTCTTCGTCTTGGAATCATAGCCGGAGGCCATGTCCGCAATGACGCGCAGGTCTGCCGCCGTGATATTTTCAAGTGCCGTGGCCTTGCCGCGGATCTGGATCTTGACGCTCTGGGTCCCGAAGGACATTGTCTGCTCCTCGTTTTTCCGCTCGATCTGGGAAACGGGAACGGTGATCTCCTTGGTCGTCAGCCCGGAGAGCTTGAGACGGATCTCCACGCTGTCCTCATCACTGAGGTTGATGATACCGCTCGGCAGGTTGAGCTTTGCGGTCATGGTCTGGGAATACACATTCATCTCGGCCAGATTGACCGTTGCAACGGACAGCTCCTCCGGCATCTCCTGCAAGTCCTTGTCGTTGCCGGTCACGCGGATGGCCTTCGGCTCGATCGTCCATTCCAGATCCTGCTCCGTCGCGCCGCCGCCGCTGACCACGTCGATCTTGAGCTTCACGTCCTTATAGTGCAGGATCGGCAGGCGTACATAGATCTTCTCGCTGGAAACGGTCGTGTATTTGCTCAGCGTCAGCTCGTTGCCGTCGCTGTCGTAAAGCGTATAGGGATATTCCTCGTCGATCAGCGTGGTGGCGCCCGTCAGATCCACCTTGACCTGCGCGTGATCGACCTTGTTCACCTCGTCTGCGGGGCCGCTGAGCTTCAGCGTGGCCGGCGTGAGGGAGGCGGTATTCTCCTGATAGGTCAGGCCGTCGGCCAGCTCGCCCGTGTATTCCACCTTCACGGGAACGTCCGGGTTCGTCTTGATCTCACTGACCCGCACCGTGAAGCGGGAGGGGATGCTGCTGATCTCGCTGACATCGCCCGTCGCCACGGTATCCGGCAGGACAAGATTCCATGTAAGCTGGTACTCGCCGCTTGCCGAGATGCGCGACACGTCGGCCGTGGCGGAAACGGTTTCGTTGTTCAGTTCTTTCAAATCGGAACGGCGCGCACGCATCTTCACGCTGACCTTCGTATCGTCGCCGCCCGTGAGCATCAGGCCGCGGGCCGTCAGCGCATCGAGGCCCTCAAACTGCACCGAAATCCCGTTGATGGTCGTCGAATCGTCCGGATTGACCACGGTCACGGCGTAGAACCAGAGGCAGATTGACACGATCAGCGCCAGCAGAAAAGCCAGTATCTTATGTTTCTGCATCCGAATCATCCTTTTCTTTCCGTTGTTTGCGCAGCAGCTTCAGAGGGTTGCGCGTCTTGGTTTCTTCCTTCGGCGCCAGCTCGTTGAGCAGCAGCTTCTCCAGCGTCTGCGGTGCCAGATGGCGCTTGAGCATTCCGGAGATCGCTACGGAAATGGTGCCGGTTTCCTCGGAAACGATCACGACCACCGCGTCGGACACCTCGCTCATGCCGATGCCCGCACGGTGACGGGTGCCGAGGTCGCTGCTGATGTTGCGGTTCTCCGTCAGGGGAAGCACGCAGCCGGCGGCAGCGATGCGCTCATTGCGGATGATGACCGCGCCGTCGTGCAGGGAAGCCTTGGTGAAAAAGATGTTCCGCAGCAGCTCCGAAGAAACGCGCGCGTCAATCACGATGCCGGTTTTCTGATAATCCTCCAGCGAGCTGGTGCGCTCGAACACGATCAGCACGCCCGTGCGCTCCCGCGACATGATCTCGCAGGCCTTGACCGTTTCACTGATAACATAATCAATATTCCGCTGCTCCTGCTTTGTCGAGAGGATCTCGCGGAAGGACTTGCTGCCGAGCTTCTCCAGAATCCGGCGCAGCTCCGGCTGGAACATAATGACCAGCGCCAGCAGGCCGATCTCCAGGATTTTATCCAAAAGGTAGTTCATCAGGTACATATGCAGTACGCTGGTGAGCGCCGTCAGCAGCAGGATGATCACAATACTTTTGGCGATCCGCGCCGAGCTGGTCGTCTGGAGCATCAGAATAATCTTGTAGATCACAAACGCCACGACCAGAATATCCACGATGTCCATGATCCGGATCGTCGGCACCAGCGCGGCAAACTCCTTGAAGAAATTGATGATAGCTTCCATAACAAAACTCCGCTCATTGCGCATGAAGTTCTCTCTCCGACCGTTCAGTGATAGAACCCCTACTTTATCTTTTAGATTATATCCGATTTTTACCGCAATAGCAAGTAGGAATCCGCGGAATTTCCCCGCCGTCGGAAAATACTTTTCCGCAGACCGCGGCAAAGCGGGTGATCTCCGCCTCCGTATTAAATGCGGAAAAGCTCAGGCGGACCGTTCCGGTGGCAAAGGTCCCCGCGCTCTCGTGCGCCACGGGCGCGCAGTGCAGCCCTGCACGAACGGCAATCCCCCGCTGTCCCAGAAGCTGCGCGGCCTCCTCACAGTCCATTGTTTCCGTGGTGAAAGAAACCACCCCCGCCTGCGGACTGCCAAAGAAGGGCCGTACGCCCCGCATCGGTTCCAGAACGCCATACATCCGGCGCAGCAGGCGCTGCTCATGGGCAAAAATCGCCTCCGGCGTCCGGCGCAGGACAAAGTGCAGTCCCTCCGCCAGACCGGCAATGCCGCAGACGTTGTGTGTCCCGGCCTCCAGGCGGTCGGGCAGAAAGTCCGGCATTTCCCGGTCGGCGGAATTGCTGCCCGTGCCGCCCTGCATCAGGGGCTGGCCGCCGTTTCTGCACAGGAGCAGCCCTGTTCCCTGCGGGCCGTAAAGGCCCTTGTGTCCGGGCATTGCAATGAAATCCGCTCCGCTGTTTTTCAGGGAAAGCGGCAGTGCGCCCGCCGCCTGCGAGGCATCAAGAATCAGCGGGATCCCCCGCTGTCGGCAGAGTGCGGCGATCTCGTCATAAGGCAGAATATAGCCGAATACGTTGGAAACGCAGGTACAGACCACCGCCTGCACCTCCGGCGTGATCAGGCGGTCAAATTGCGCAAGCGTGTCCGATGGGTCAAACAGTCTGCGCCCGGCAATCTCCGTCTGTGCGCCCAGCGCATAGAGCGGACGCATCACCGCATTGTGCTCAAAGCCGGAAACAACGACGCGCCCACCCGGTCGGACCAGCGAGCGAATGGCAATGTTCAGGCCGTGCGTCGCGTTCATCGTAAAGATCACCTGCTCCGGCTCCGCATCGAACAGCCGGCCCGCCAGCTCCCGGCACCGATAGACTGCCTCTGCTGCCGCCATCGCCGCGGGGTGTCCGCCGCGCCCTACGCTGCTGTAGCTCCCCATCGCCGCAGCCGTCCTGCGTGCCACCTCCGGTGGCTTTTGCAGGGTCGTCGCCGCGCTGTCAAAGTAGATCACGCCCGAACCTCCTCCCAGTTCCCGTCAGGCAGCCGGGTGTAGATCCTCTGGAATTCGGCCCCGCCCTGTACCAGAAGCTGCTGCGCGGCGCGGTACTGCGCGGCGCGCACTCTCAGGCTGTAGCCGCAGCCCTGCTTCTGGAGATTTCTCGGTGTTCTGACCATCATGGCGGGAATCCCCGCCTTTTCCAGCCGTTTCGCCCCGCCCTGCGCCGCCGTGACCGAACGAAAGGTAAAAAAATAATCATACATAGAAGCTCCCTCCCACTTCATCGTATGATTTCCGTCCGATTTTGACACAAAACGGTCAGCATAAAATGCTGACCGTTTTGTGTCATTCCTTATTATTTACTCATATATTCCGACTGTGAGCGCCAGCCGGCCGCGGCGGGTCTCCCCGCCAAGGGAGAGCACTTTCATTTTTCCCTTACCGCGCAGAGCGATCACATCCTCCTGTGCAAGCTGGCGATCCGGTTTCAGGCAGCAGATGTCGTTCAGCATGACCCGCCCGGCGTTGACCGCCTGCGCCGCATCCGCCCGGCTGAGATGAAAAACCGCGGAAAGCACGCCATCCAGCCGCAGCGAAGAGACCGTCACCCGCAGCTCCCGCAGGCGCTGCTCCGGGCGCTGCACTTCGGAAAGCGCGATGCGCTTCACGCGCAGCGCCGCCCGTCCCGCGGAGGTCAAATTATCCAGAAGATACTGCACCAGCTCCGTCAGAATAAAAAAATCACACTGGCGCTCGCGCACATAAATATCTCCGATCGCGTCCCGCCGCAGTCCCGCGCCCATCAGCGCACCGAGGATGTCGCGGTGCGAGAGCGCGTTTTCCTCATAAAAGGAAGCGCGCAGACAGGCCACCGGCCCATCCTCAAAATAGTCCTCCGGTGTCAGATAGTCCGGCAGATAATACGCGACCGTGCGCTCCGCGCCCTCCGTGCCGCCGAAAAAGCCGGCCTGCGGCAGGATCTGTCCCACAAGTTCACGCTCACGCGGCGTCAGGAAAAAGGTCGACGCAGGCTGCCCACGCCGTTCCGCCCGTTCCAGCCTGTCGCAGACACGCACCAGCAGCATCCGTTCCGCCTCGGTGGCGGCAAGCGCCGCAATGGTCTTTTCGTTTGCCATGGCTCATTCCTCTTTTCTGCCCTGAGCATACCACAGATCCCCGAAAAAGGCAACGTCCATAATTTTGTACAAAATTTTAAAATAATGAAGAAAAGAATTCTGGCTCTGCTCTTGTCCATCGTTCTCGTACTGGGTCTGGTCACCGTTTCTTTTGCCGCCAACGGCAACGGTATTGCCGACGACGAGGAAACGAAGTACACCGTCACCTACACCGACGGCGTAGAGAATGAGGAAATCTTCAAGGATCAGGTCTATGAAGGCCTGCTCTCCGGCGAAGCAACCCCGAAGTTTGAGGGCAAGGAGCCGGCTCGTAAGGGCTACATCTTCGCAGGCTGGAAGCTCGCAGTCGCCGACACCGTGACCGGCAATGCCACCTACGTCGCGCAGTGGAAGAAGCTGGACGCTCCGCAGACCAGCGATACAATGAATCTGACGGTCTGGTACTGTTTGCTCGGCGCAGCCGGCATGTGCTTCGTAGCGGCATTCGTTCTTGCAAAGAAAAAGCAGAGCGACAAATAATTGAAAGCCCGAGAACAGATCACGCCGCCCCGGCAATAGCCGGGGCGGCAGTTTTATCATAACCAACGGCCTGCATTTCCATGCAGGCCGTTGCTTTCAGGAAATATGATCCGTGATTTGTGTGCGCTCGGCATCGGACTCCTCCATCGCCGTCTGCGCATAGGTGTTTGCAAAATCAAAGACAAGGTTTTCAAGATCAAGCTTTTCGTAGAACTTCGCATGCTCCGCCGGAGCCTCGACCGCGTACTTGGAAAGCCACTTATTCACTTCAAAGCGGGCAACCAGAATCAGCACGCCTGCAAATACCAGCGCCACACCCACCTTGATCCATGTAATCCACCAATAGCGTCCCATTGACTCCACCTCTTTGGTCTTTTGACGGAGAACTGTCGAAAAAGTTCCCGTTTTTTCTGTTTATTTTGCCTTTCTGTCCTGCTCGATCAGCAGTTTGAGCGCTTCCACGCCGACGTGCACGGCAGCGCTGGTGTCCTCGCTCATCTTCTGGTCAAGGCCGGCAGCCTCACGCTCCTGATTCCAGATCACATGGAAGCAGGAACCGCAGCGGCAGCCCAGTGCATCGGCAACGACGAACAGCGCAGCGGATTCCATCTCGCTGGCAAGGACGCCCAGACGCTTCCACGCTTCCCACTTGTTCAGCAGCTCGTAGGAAACGGGCATCTTGGCCGGGCTGTGCTGGCCGTAGAAGGCATCCTTGCACTGCACGACGCCGGTGTGCGTGCGCTTGCCCATCGCAAGTGCCGCCTGACGCAGCGCGACGGTGATGTCCAGATTGGCGACCGCCGGGTACTCAATGGGCGCATACTCGCGGGAGGTATGCTCATAGCGGATGGCACCGGTGGCAACGACGATATCGCCGGACTGCACGTCCAGATTGATGCCGCCGCAGGTGCCGACACGGATGAAAGTATCCGCACCGATGTTGTGCAGTTCTTCCATTGCGATGGAGGCCGACGGGCCGCCGATGCCGGTGGAGCAGACGCTGACCTTTTCTCCCAGAAGCGTGCCGGTGTAGATATTGAATTCACGGTTCTGCGCGACGTGCTTGGCGTCGTCAAACAGTGCGGCGATGGACTCGCAGCGGCCGGGATCGCCGGGCAGGATGCAGTAGCGGCCGACATCGCCCTCTACGCAATGAATATGAAACTGTTTTTCAAGTTTTTGCATAATTTAGACACTCCTTATGTAGTGATGTCTGATTAGTATAACCGATTTTCCGGAAAACGGCAATCCATTTTCCATTTTCTCGCCATTCTTTGTTGAAATATACGAAAATTAACATTGAAAATTGTTCATTTCTTTCAGAACAGCGTCATCTGGCTGGTGTCCGGCAGATCGCCGAAGGCGCCCGCCTGCTTGAGATTTTCAATGTGTGTTTTGGAAACCTTCGGGCAGGCGGCGGCAAACTCGTCGATGGAAACGAACTTCTGGCCCTTGCGGCCCTCCATAATGTCCCATGCAGCCGTTTCGCCCAGGCCGGAAACCGCAACAAAGGGCGGCAGCAGCCGGCCGTCTTTCATCAGGAACTTTGTCGCATGAGATTCATAGAGGTCGATCGGCGCAAATTCAAAGCCGCGCAGATAGAACTCGTAGCAGACCTCCAGCGTCGTCAGCAGGTCGTCGTCCTTGGCGGAGCGATCCGGATTGCCGGAGATCTCCTTGATGTGCGTCTTGACCGTGTCGATGCCATGCGTCATCATGACCGCGTCGAAGCCGTCCTTCTGGCTGCGGCGGTAGAAATAAGCCGCGTAGAAGGCTAGAGGATGATGCACCTTGAACCACGCGATGCGGAAAGCCATCATCACGTAGGCTGCGGCGTGCGCCTTCGGGAAGAGGTACTTGATCTTCCGGCAGGACTCGATGTACCATTCCGGGACGTTGTGCTCCTGCATTTCTTCCACGATGCCGTCCGGCCATGGCTTGCCCTTGTGGATCGCGCCTTTACGGACGGCCTCCATGAATTTGAACGCACGCTTTTCCGGCAGGCCGCATTTGATCAGATAAAGCATGATGTCGTCGCGGCAGCCGATGGCCTGTCCGACCGTCGCCGTACCGCTGAGGATCAGATCCTTTGCGTTGCCCAGCCACACGTCCGTGCCGTGGGAGAAGCCGGACAGGCGGATGAGCGTATCGAACTGCGTCGGTTTGGTGTCCATGAGCATTCCGCGGGTAAAGCTCGTGCCGAATTCCGGGATGCCGACCGTGCCGACTTCGCTCAGGATGGGATCGTGCTCATAGCCCAGCACCTTGCTGGAAAGGAAAATGGACATTGTGTCCTGATCGTCCAGGGGGATCTTCTGGGCGTCCACGCCCGTCATATCCTCCATCATGCGGATCATCGTCGGGTCGTCGTGACCCAGCATATCCAGCTTCAGGAGGTTTTCCTCCATGGAGTGATATTCA